>ERZ773233.79-NODE-79-length-81184-cov-18.958252_pt1 | contig 81184 bp, 102 predicted proteins | sample MGYA00580991_ERZ773233 | MGnify/ENA primary metagenome ERZ773233 (study PRJEB29015, sample SAMEA2738178) | human oral metagenome | biome: human oral; feature: human-associated habitat; material: saliva | place: China | collected 2161 ...
TTATTTATGTTTATAAAAATTAATCTCAAAAAAAAATTAGATTTTTCTTTGTAGATTAAAAAATAATTCATAACTTTGCATTGTCAAAATAAAATAATAAATCAATCAAAAAAATATTTGAAAAAAACATTGAAAAAATTTGCAGGTTTAAAATATTATTCATAACTTTGCAATGTAAATAATAAAAGTTTAGAAAGGGGGTTATTTTTAAGTAGCTTTTTTTCACTCCTTGAAGAACTTAAATAATAGTAATAACAAAATGAAAAAAGAGCTATAAACAAAATGAAAAAACAAAATGTAAATTTAGAGAGTGCAAAGCAAGTAGTTAATGCAAAAACAATTATTGAGAATTTTGCAAGTAACACAAAAGGACTTTTAAAAACTTCATTAGGTACAAAAAAAGCAAGTATTTATAAAGATGATATTTTTACAGACTGCAATGAAAAAGAAAAAAAATCACTTCGTAAAAAATTACGAAATATGCTTTTTTCTTGTGCTACAAGTTTATTAAATGAAAAAAACAAAGAAAATCAAAAAGCACTTATTAAAGCGTTTAATGATTTTTATAAAGAATGTTATTTAATTAATGATTATTCATTAAATAGCGTTTGCAATGAGAATTTAAAAACAGAGAAAAAAGAAATTTTATCAAATGCTTTAAACCTCTGTAAAAAAGAATTAGAAAGCAAATAATAACTAAAAAAGTAGGTAGAATTATTTCTACCTACTTACTATAAAAAATTAAATATCAATCTTTAAAAATTAAAAATTATGAATATCGTTTTTATTTCATTAGGTATATTATTTTCAATAGTTTTATTTATTGTATTTGCTTTTATAGCTGTAACTTATGCACATTACAAATTAAATAAAAAAGCAAATAACAATATTTTAATATTTGCAAATATGTATGAATTTAGATATTTAGCAAATATAGATTTTATAGAACGTTTAGAAACTTTTAACGGACAATTAAATAATATTCAACTTGATTATAATGAAATAGAGTTAAGCAATTACTATATATATTTAAGTGAATATTTATTTAAGAAATATTTTATTTCAAAGCTATTAAGAAAATATTATTATTATAGTGAAGACCTCCCAAACTTAAAAGAAAATTATACTAAACTATATTATAAAATTTTCGATAATAAATAAATGAAAATTGAGTGTTAAAAATATTATCCCTTATTTTTAACACTCTTTAATTTTTTTAATGGGTAACCGTACCCCGTTTTTACTGCCCCAGGTTTTTGGGCCCTACGTTAAGAGGTACCTAGCCAAGGCACCAAGCTATGAACCTATGAAGCAAAATGATTACAGCCAATACAGCATAGAAGGCAATAAATACAGACCAGAACCAGAACCAATTAATCCTAAACCCATAGCCTAATTTCTTCAACTTGTAAAGCCTAAACATTACCCTTAACGATAAGATAAATAATAGGCCTAATGCCATCAATATCCAAACCATCCTCTTATCCTCTTAATAAAACTATTACCTTTCCATTTATATTCAACCTTAGTGATTAAGGCTCCCTCTGCAGTAAGTATTTCCACATAGTTATTGAATAATACTCTAATATGCCTTCTAGGACAAAAGGAATAATCTAATCTTAGGGTAATGGTAACGATTGAATTTCTCATACTAAAAGGGTAATTCTTAAAGATTAACCTAATTACCCTAAGCACATCATCCATAGTGTAAGGTGTAATGTATAAGCCATTGGTGATTACCCATCGTCCTCGATAATAGGATAAGCCTATATCAAAATGCTCTACATCTTGGAACATTTGATTAGCCAAGGGTTTCTGCCTACTAGTGCAAAAAGGCATAAGGAAAACGTTAAGGACCTTTCGGAAGAAAGATATCTCTTTGAGGTTATTGCCAATTTTGGTATTAACTAAACGTTCTCTATCCCTAACAAAGGAACTAAAAGGGTTAAAAGGGATAGAGCAGTGATTAAATGTTTTGTTCATCGTTGATATAATTAAAGTTGATGTTAGTGCTATCGATTAACTTATTATAAGGGTCCAGGGACCTAAGGTAGTTGGCAGATATATCGATAATCTGTTCCTCTATGGATTCGATTGAACCAGTTAGGAAATATTCGTTAGGCCAAATATCCTCGAATAAAGGGTCGGATTCATCCTTATTAAATAATAACCTGAGTGTATTACTAGAACCTTTAATATATTTACCTATATAGATATTCCAAATAAGATTATACATATTACTAGAATTAAATTATATTACACATCTGGCAAAGGTTAATGCCACCAATACCCAGTTAAAGTTAATATCCATAAAGGCAATGAGCAAACCAATAGCATAGTTATTAACCAAAGCCTATATTCAGCATCAGGGCCTTTCTTTATCCAAGGTTCCCAAGGAATTATAATATGATTCCAGGCATAGAATATTATGAAAGGTAATAAGTGACCTCCTATAAATAGGAATAAAGGAAAGGCTATTATATAAATCCAGACTGGCCAGAATAGCCAGAAGGGTACCTTTTGAGAGTAACCCTTAAACTGACCTTTGTGATTAAAGTGTAAATACATATTAGAAGAATTTATTGATTATCATTCTGAGTATAAAGAATGGTGATATTAACCATATTTTGAAGAATAACAATAAAGAGTTTTCTCTTTTATCTACTGCTTGGAGTGAATCCCTATTTGCCAATAACATTAAACTGATAGGCAAACACATTACGTATATTATTAAAATGATGTACATTTACTTTATCTTTTTATTAAGTTTGATTAAATATTCCTGGCTTTCGGTATCTAATATAAGCTCATTTGGAGTTGAAGTTAATAAAGTCATTATCTTATTAAGCTTTACCTTTAACCCTATCTTAGCTAAGATAGCATTATAAAACTGATGGTATTTATCAGTTGAACCCTCTTCGTATTTTCTAATGAAACCAAGATAACCTTCTTTTCTAAATTCAGTTCTCTTATAATCGGTTCTTCTGAAATCACCAGTTTTATTGGATTCCATCTTTATTTTAACCCCATTGGAAAGCAGTATTTCATCGCTGTCCTTGATTAAACTCTTTACTGATACTAATTCAATGATTGATTTACCATCGTAGAATAGTACTTGATCTCTACTTGTTAGTTTTATTTTCTCCATAAATTATAAAATTATTATTGTTTTATTTTATATTGCAAATATACTAATATTTTTTTAATTATGCAAATCTTGAAATACCTTTCTCCGGCTTGAGGTAGCTTTACTGTAAGCCTATTTAACAGTTTATTAACTAAATGTGTTGAAAATATTACCTATAAATCTGTAACAGACAGGCCTTATAGCAATACTCCCTTGTATTCTACATATTAATTAACATAAAATTATAGTATATGAGTTTAACTAATAATCGAATAGCAGAAATTGCTAGACAACACGGTATACATCCAGCATCATTGCTAGCTGTAAAACTGGTAGAATCAGGAGTTGGAGGTGGATTTTTACCATCAAAACGTTGTAAAATACTATTTGAAGGCCATGTGTTTTATGCAGAGTTGAAGAAGAAAGGTAATAAAGACTTACAAAGACTGTTAAAAACCGAACCAGATATAGTGTATCCTACATGGAATAAAGCTAAGTACAAAGGCGGAGAATTAGAATGGACACGTCTTAAAAGAGCTATGGTTATTGATAGGGAGGCAGCATTAAAATCTGCTAGTTGGGGTTTATTCCAAATAATGGGCCTAAATTATGCAGCTTGTAAATGTAAAAACGTTGATGAGTTTGTAAACTTAAACACCCAATCAGAAGATAATCAGCTAGAGTTATTGATTAATTTTCTTAATACTACTGGTATTATTAAGTATTTGAACACTAGACAGTGGTCAGAATTTGCTAGAAGATATAATGGACCGGGTTATAAACAAAATAGTTATGATACTAAATTACAGGCAGCTTATAATCAGTTCGTAAAACAATTTCCAGGATGAGAAAGTATAACGTTTTAGGTGTATCAGCTGGTCAGGGAGCTTTATTATTCCCTTGGAAACTGGCTAAACATAATATCATTGGTAACGTAGAACCAAGAGCAGTATTTCATACTAAGAAAGAAGAACAATGGAAAGGTAACTTTGGTAGTTCATTGTTTACAAGAAACTTAGAAGATGTGATTGATAAGAAAGTTGATGTAATAGTTAGTTCTCCAGATTGTGGAGCATCTTCTATTATGAGACTTTCTAAGGTTAAACAACTTGGTAAACCTGAGAAGAATAAGAGTTTGAATCTAGTATTAGAAGCTATCAATCATTTCAAACCTAAGATGTTTCTTTTAGAGAATCTACCCAGATTATTAAGTCTACTACCTAAGACTTACTTTGAAGAATCATTACCTGAGTATAAACTAATCTATCACGGTTGTTCAGTATCTGAGTTTGGTAATTCTCAACTATCTAGAAAACGTTTAGTAATAGTTGGAGTGCTTAAGAAGAAAGCAAAGTTGTTGAACAAATTTGATACGTTGTTTAAAGTTAATAGTTTGAAAGATACCAAAGGTGTATTAGAACCTCTAGTTACTGACTTAGACTTATGTTCTAACATCAATGAGTCCTGTAACTGGATACCCAAGTCAGATAAAGTACTTGCAATGTATGACTACCGTAAACTCCCAAAGAAGATTAATCTCAATGTAGCTCAGATACATGACCTTTGGGTTAATGACTTCAAACATGAAAAGAAATGGCCAATTAAAACAGCTAAGATGTCTACCTTACCAGGTGTATATCGTTTAGAGGCAGATAAGCCACCTTTGACATTAAGACCTGCAGATAGGCAATTTAGACCTGATGGTTGGCCTATTGGGATTAAGGACTTCAAAAACATAATGGGTTTTCCGAATGAATTTAAGGTTTACATGAATACATCGAATTACAATTACTACCTCAATAAGGCAAGGTATGCCTTAGCGAAAGGTTCTGTGTACGAAGTGGGTTTATGGTTTATCAAATGCCTTAATCGTTAGCCTTTTCGTCTCCAGAGCCAGGTATTGTATTTTTTTTCTTTTTTTGGGTATATATTTATATATATACCTTTTTTTCTTTTTTTTATATATAGCATAATAACGTTATCTGGTAACTAATAACGTATAAGGTATAGGTTATAAGACTTAGAATTACTAAAGTAATTCAAGTCTTAATTCGCTTGCCGCTCCGTTTTCTTCGTAACTAATTGATAATGAACTAGTTAGGTATGCCTAGCTCTTGGCAAAAAGTAGCCTTTTTTATAACTTTTTGAAAAAGTCGACGTGTACTATTTTAGCTTAAAAACTGAACTACGTAGCTTTAAAACTAGTACTAACTTTCAACTTTTGAAAGGTACCTAGAGTTATTAAGGTTGCCTTCTAGCTACCAAGGAACTATATGTTTACAAACAAAGAACATGAATATGGACAAATCAGAATTTACAAGAGAGCTATTCTCTAAAAGTTACTTAACAGTTGAAACACTTAAGAAGTTATACAAAACCATGAAACTATTGGTTGAAGGTTTTAAGGTTAAGTTTGAAACTGTAGAATCAAGACATACATTCAGTATCAAGATATACATTCTTAAGAGTGATCTTAGTCAAGAAGATTCTGCAGTAGTCAAAGAACTTTTGAAAAGAACAGTTTAAGGTTTCTAAACTCGGCTACGCCTCGTTTAGACTAAAACAGCCCGGCTGTTTTAGTGAACAGTAATTGAAATAATATGAAGAAACTAAAAAAGTACATACATAGATACTACTCAGATGAGGGAAGATATGTTGGTTCAAATTTAAGAGATTTTCTCAAGAATTCTATCATCATGATTTTACTTGGAGTAACTATATATCTTTGCTTCAGGAATTATTCACTTAGCAAACAGTTAACAGCTTATCAACCGAAGTTAAATCCTACTTCAGTAGTCGTTGTAACTAAAACTAAGGAAAACAACTCTTCCAAAGTTGTAGAACAGGAAACTAAGATACATACCACAGAAGATAGTTTTAAAGAGATCCCTAAGTACAGTCAAACGATGATGCCAACAAAGATCCTTTATTGGGGTACTAAAGATATCAAATCTGGAAGTAGTAATTCTGATTTGCCATCTTCAAGTAATAGCTTTAAAGTCGTAGATAGTAACATTCATAGTAAACAGGTCAACAATAGAGATTTTCCACAGGATTATTACTTCAGAGATTTTACATCTACAGATTTTGGTAACTTTAGCCCCACAAAGGATTCTTTAGTTCAGGTACTATTAAATCGGAATAACATACAATTCACTAGTTATAACAAATCAGCTGATGTATATCAAACCAAAGATTACTCAGTTGATTTTGAACGTTATAAATACAATTGGACTCCAAATGGTTTAACTAGAAATAAATCTAGCTACCTATATGTACAACCTTTTACTTCAGTACGGTATAATGTATTTTCGAAATCATTATCTATAACACCTGGAATTTCATTCAAGACTAGGCTGTTAGATTATAACCTGGGTATTTCATTAAACAGAGATCCTCAATTAGAGAAAAATATTTATACAGATATACAAGTAGAAGTTACTTATAAATTCAACAAATGGCTAAAATAAAAATTGATACTTCAACACAAGGTCTTACCAAAGATGAGATATCAAACTTAGCTAAAGTTAGTAAAGATGTATTCTATTTTACACAATTCTTATGGCTTATACACCCGGTAAGAGGTAAGGTTAGATTCGACCTATACCCTTATCAAAAATCAGTTTTATACCAGTTTGTCTTACAGAGATTCAATATTATACTCAAATTTAGACAGGCTGGTATTACTGAGCTTATATCGGCATATTGTCTTTGGTTAACAATGTACCATCCCAATAAGAAGGTAAATATTATATCTATTAAAGATACTACTGCTAAGAAAGTACTTAAGAAGATCAAGTTCATGTACAAGAACTTACCTTGGTATATGCAGGTACCTATTACAAATGGTCGTCCAGGTGAATATGGTAGTTCTTCAATGATTGAATTTGCGAATGGTTCATTTATAGAATCAATTCCAACATCTTCTGAAGCAGGTCGTTCTGAATCACTATCTCTATTGGTTATAGACGAAGCCGCTATTGTAAGATGGGCAGGTCAAATTTGGGCAGCAGCTCTACCAACCCTATCTACCGGAGGTAGTGCTATTGTTAACAGTACACCATACGGTTCTCAAGGCTTCTATTATAAGACTTGGCAAGATGCCATATCTGGAGGTAATAACTTTAATGCCATACGACTTTTCTGGGAAATGCACCCAGAACGTGACCAGGAATGGTATAATGTTATGTCAAAAAACCTTGGACCAAAACGTACTGCACAAGAGATTGATGGAGACTTCCTTAGTTCTGGTAACTCAGTATTTGATTTGATGGATATCAAAGCTATCGAAGATTGTCTATCAGAATACCCAGTAATAAAACGTAGATATAACGGTCAGTATTTACAATTCAATTTACCAGACGAAACTAAATCTTATTTTATAGGAGCAGACGTTGCAACTGGTAGAGCTTCCGACTACTCATCCTTTACCTGTATGGATAAAGATGGTGAAGAGAATGCAGTATACAAAGGTAGAATGCCAATTGAAAAATATGCTAGACTATTAGGTGATACCGGTCAATTATTTAACTGGGCTACTCTAGCACCAGAATCTAATGACGTAGGTTTAGCTGTAACATCAATGTTACAGACTGAAGGTTACCCAAGGTTGTACTACTATCAGAAGATGATTAAGAAAAAAGGTAAAACCAGACCTGAAGTTGATAAAGCTCCCGGTTGGCTTACTACTGCAAAAAACAGATCTGTTATTATAAATGGTTTGGAGGAAGATATAAGAAATGATAACATAATCGTAAAAGACCCTTTCTTTATATACGAATCTAAAACCTTCATCTATGATAGTTTCAATAGACCGGTAGCTATGGGTAAACATAAGTCTAACTCTGAAGGTGAAGATGCCTTATCAGAAGATGTATTTGCTGATGATGATATTATGGGTAAAGCTATAACTAATCACATTCGTAAAGGTAAAAATAACACTGTCATATCACCCCTATAATGCAAAACGATGTAGTTAAATCACTATAGAATAATATAATTAGTTAAAGATATGAATATATTCGGTTATAACATAACGGTAAATAGAGGGCGTACTCCTCCAATCCAAAAGGAAAGGCCTGTGAAGAAACCCTCTATTACTAGTGTGGAGCCTGGTAGAGTATCAGTACCAGATGATTCTGTTAGTAGTAATAATCTAATGCTAACAGACTTTGTTAAAACTGTTAAACCTTCTTTTAGAGTTGAGATAATAAAACTTATCAGAGATCTCTATAAGGTTAACCCAGATGTTGGAAAAGCTTTACAAGATATGTTCCAGTTAACCAATACTGGACATAGAGTACAGTTTCCAAACAATACAGATAGAGAAGCAGATTTAATGAGAGATCATCTTTCCGATAGAACTAAAAGATGGTCAAACTGTATGGCAGGTATAGATGGTTATGTAAATAAGATGGCAGTACAACTAATGGTAAGTGGTTCACTATCAGTAGAAGGTGTACCTAATTCTAACTTAGATGGCTTATCTACCATAGTATTTGTAAACCCTGATAACATTGTTTTCAAAAGAGAAAATGATGGTGTATACCAACCATATCAAAGAAATATTGGTCAAACAGACCCTGATAAAGCTTTTATAAAATTAAATACCCGTACTTACAAGTATGTTGGTTATATTAATGATACAGATGAACCCTATGGTATACCACCTTTCATGTCTGCTTTAGATTCTCTTAAGACCCAATCAGACATGAAAGTGAACATGAAACACATTATGGAAAATGCTGGTATGTTAGGTTTCATGGAAGCTTTAATGGAAAAACCAGACATTCAACCCAATGAGAATATCCCAAGATACCAGGCCAGATTAGATAGAGAACTTAAGAAAATGAAGTTACGTCTAAAGGAAGGTATGAAAGATGGTTTAGTAGTTGGTTACAAAGATGACCATGAGTTTAAGCTAAACTCTACTACTAAGGATATGGCTAACTTAGATATACCCTGGACTATGAACCAACAATCAATTGCTAATGGTTTAGGTATTAACAGTTCACTTATCGGAGTTACTTCTGCAAATACAGAAGGTGGAGCTGGTGTAAGTTTATCAACTCTACTGGCTCAATTAAAGAATATCCAGAGAACTATTGGTTATGTACTTGAATTCTTATATAATTTAGAACTTACTTTGGCTGGATTTAATCCAAAAGGCATATCAATTATATGGTATCCTGCCACTGTATCGGATGATGTAAAGATTCAACAAGCGAACCAATATAAGGTACAGAATCTTAATGCTCTATACAGAGACGGTATTATTTCACTTCAACAATATGCCCAAGCTATGGGTTATGATACACCAGACCAAGATGAACCTCGAGTTCCAATAGACCAACAGGCTGGTACTAAACAAGTTATAGATGAAGATAGTGATAAGGATACCAAAAACAAATCTGCTCGTAGACAAAGAGATAAGTCAAAAATCAACCCTAAAAGAGGTGACCAAAATATAAAAACAAGATGACAAAGCCAATAACTAGTAAAAACACCAGTCATCTATCTCAGATGGTGATTGGCCAAGGTCATACAATCATGTTAGGTGATATACCTGATAATGTTAATAATGACGATGAGAACCTACTAAAACTAAATGAGAACCTCTTTTCTTGGAGAGAAGCCAGTAAAGAATCAGTTCAATCATTTGGTTTATTCGGTAATTCACTCAATTACCATACTTATTACCCTGACTTAGATGTAAAAGATCTTACTCCTCAGGATAAAGAGTTTATTACACCGATGTTTAGATTACTATCTGCTACGGTAGTATCTAAGAACTACAACCCTACGGACTTTAGTAAGAACGGTGTACTACGCAACTCAATGAAAATGTTACTAGGTCAAACCGTTAACTGTGACCACAGTACAGATGTTGGTAATGCAATCGGAGCTGTATCTAAAGTATTATGGCAAGAAGCCTATGAAACCAATGATGGTTTTAAAATTCCTGCCGGTATAAATGGAGTACTTAAAATCGATGGTAAGGCTAATCCCCGTATAGCAAGGGGTATACTAATGGACCCACCATCAATTCACAGTAATTCAGTAACAGTACAGTTCAGATGGGAAAAATCTCACCCACAACTTAGTGATGCTGAATTCTATAACCGATTAGGTACATATGATGAGAAAGGTAACTTAATATGTCGTATAGCTACTGACATCGTAAGATATCTAGAAACATCACTAGTATCACATGGAGCAGATAGTTTTGCTCAAAAGGTTGGAGAAGACGGACAGATAGTAAACCCAGGCTTTGCTCATAAGACCTGGAACTCATTCAGTGAGTATTCTGATAATAAGGCAAAGGATTATTTTTTCTTTGATATGAAGCAAGATACTGATTATTATCAAGAGAAAAACAACGATACTCCAGTTAATAATAATATTAATACACAAACAACAAGTAATTCACAAATGAACAAAGAACTTCAAGAATTCTTGGATAAGCTTTTCGGAAAAGATATGCTTGTCCTTTCGGAGGGCAAAGAAGCTTCAGTAGATGAAGCCCTTTCTCTTATTTCTAACATGGTCTCTGAGAAGGCAAGCTTATCAGAGAAAGTAACAAACCTTGAAGCTGAAAAGGCTTCTCTAACTGAGAAAGTAACAAACCTTGAAGCTGAAAAAGTATCTCTTTCTGCTAAGGCAGAACTTGGAACAACTTACATCACTAAACTTCGTGAAACATCAGTAGCAAACTACCGTAAGATGCAAGGTGATAAATTCGATGAGAATGACCCTATCCTTACAATGCTCAACAGTGAAACAACAGGAGCTGCTCAATTGGAAGCTTTAAACAAATCTTATGAAGCAAGATTGGAAGAGCTATTCCCATTGCACTGCTCTAGCTGCGGTTCTAAAGACGTTAGTAGAGCATCTTCAGTTTCAGACCCCGACCCAGAAACTACCAAGAACGAAGAAAACAGCGGTGATGTAAAGGACACCAAGGAAGCTGTCTCTTCAATTATGCGTAACAAACAGCGTTATAAGGCTGAGTAACAAACAAGTAATATTAATTAAATAATATATCTAAATTATGGAACAAAAACCATTAACCCTTATGGGTGAAAAAACTCCCAGAGTAGTTATCTATAAGAGTGAATCTCACAAACTACACGAAGCATTCTGTGTAAAACAAGGTGAAAAGATCTACAAAGGTATGCCAGTAGCTATTACTGATGCAGGTGAAATTACTCCATATACTGGAGCAGCAAACCAAGTATATCTTGGAATTGCTGTAACAAACAGTGAACACCCTGCTTACCCAGGTCAACGTAATTTCCCAATCGAAGTAACTGTAATGGTAGAAGCTTTTGCTACATGTAACTATGTATCAGATGCTGCTCTTAAACCAGGCTACGTTAAACCAACCGGTCAGATTAAGTCTGGTCACTTTGTAGAAGTAACTAAGTCTACTGACAAAACCAACTTCATTGCTATTACAGAAGCAACTGAGGCTAATGAGGTTGTACGAGTATTAATCCGATAAGTAAAGTAACACAACAAAAGAAAAGAATTATGTCAAAAGTAAATATCGAAAATTATAAAGCAGCTGATTTTATCAAAGAACTACCAGAGTTGGTTAAGTTCATGGATTCTGCTCGTACAGGTACTAAAGATAACGTATGCTGCGATATCTCTCTAGAAGAGGTGGTAAAGGAAAAGTATGGTCTTTCAGTTGAAGACTACTACGACAAGTTAGGTATCAACCCTAGAATGACTACTATGGAGAATCTATTCACTATGCCAGATTCTTCAGTACGTTGGTTGGTTCCAGAAATCATCCGTACTGCTATCGTATCAGGTATCAGAAAGGCTCCATTCTATCCAAATCTTATTGCACATGATGAGAAGGTAAGTAACCTTAAAGTTACAATGCCACACATCAACATGTCTGATGCTGCTCCAGCTAAAGTTAACGAAGCTGAAACTATCCCATTGGGAGACATCAGCTATGGTGAGAAGTCAGTATCAATCTTTAAGATTGGTAAGGGTTTCAAACTAACCGACGAAGTTCGTAACTACGTTTCAATCGACGTATTGGGTATCTACCTTCGTGATTTTGGTATCCAATTAGGTTATGCTCTTGATTCATTGGCAATGGATGTACTAATGAATGGTAACATGGCTAACGGTGCTGAATCTGCTCCAGTAATTGGTGTATATGATACTACCAAGGGTATCCAATATAAAGACCTATTACACATCTGGGTAAGAGGTTCTCGACTTGGCCGTAACTACCAAAACTTAATCGGTGGTGAAGACCAAGCAATTGAGATGTTGGATTTGAAGGAATTCAAAGAACGTAAGAGCGGTACTACTGATGCAACTCTTAACGTTAAGAGCCCAGTACCAAACCAAGCTAACTTCTGGATTCATCCAAATACACCAGATAACCAATTGCTATTGGTAGACAGATCTGCTGCTCTTATTAAGCTTACAGCTAAAGAACTTATGCTTGAATCTGAAAGAATCGTATCTAACCAAACACAAGCAACATATGCTTCTCTTACAACTGGATTCTGTAAGATGTACCAAGATGCTGCTTTGTTACTTGATTCAAGTAAGATGTTTACAGCTCATAGCTTCCCAAGCTTCATGAACATCGACCCATTCTTGTCAGTTAATCTTGATTAGACTATTTAACTTTAATCAAGTTGTATAACATAACAAATATAAAGAATATGGCAAAAACAAACTTACGTAAAGTAAAATTAGGTTCAGAAGCTTACAGTTTCTATGATGCTTCATTAGGCTTACAAGTATCAAGAGGTGAGGTTAAGGAATTAAAACCAAACCAAATTAACTCAATAAAAGTAAGAAGAGCTCTAACCTCAGGTCATTTGGAATATGTGACCGAGGAAGAAACTCAAAACACTATCGATGAAGACAGAGCAAACACTTTGAACGCCAAACTTCAGAAGTTACATTCAGAAGGAATGGAGATTAAAAAGATTGCTAAAGCCTTCACTTTAGAGGAGTTATCACTAATTGCTTCTGAAGTATACGGAATAGAAGCTGAAGAAGGTGATACAGTAGACACTCTACTTACTGCTGTAATTGAAGAGATGGAATCTAATAAATAACAATTATGAGCATAGACTTTCAGATTATAACCGAAGGTCTAACTGCAAATTTCCAATTATTATCAAAAGTCCCTGCTAGTTTAATACCTAGTTGGGACTTTGGTGATGATACGGGTGGGGAATACAATAAAAGAACTCCTTCACATACTTACAGTAGACCAGGTATATATCATATAAATCTAAAATTAGAGAATTCAACTGATGGTGTAGTTGGAGAGGTAACTAAAACACTCTTAATATCTGATGTAGTAAAAACACATCTATCTGATAGTATATATAATTTGATAGATTCATATATACCAGAGGAATTAGTTAAGGGTATGACACAGGCTGATAAATCTTTATATATCAACAAATGGCAATTATATATCCAACCATTAGTTGTACGTTCTAGTGAAAATGAAATACCGCTAGAGCAATACAACAATGAATTATATTATGAAGGTCTAGAGAACCAACTAATAATGGAATTGGCTGCGTTTGATTATCTATATGTAAAGATATTAAATGTATTAATGGGAGCAGGTCATTATATAAGGGAAATAACTTCAACAAAGAATAATGGGTCTGAGGATGATTCAGTTAGAGGAGACCGTATTAAACATATTACTACTGGACCAACAGAGATAGAGTATTATGATACAGTAACAGAATCAACAGATGGTTTGATTAACCATTATCTTACAGCTCTTAAACCTGGTGGAGTTATAGATCTGCTTAGGCAGAACTTATGTATGTTGGCTTCAAGATTAGAAATATTCTTACCAATATGTAATAAACCACTTATACCAGTAGTACCAAGAGTAGTAAATCGTAGAGTACCTACTAAGTTAAGTGGACCAAACCCAACATATCCTATATCATCAGGTAGTGAAGAATTCAACATAGTATCAAAAGGTTAATTATGACTAAAAGTGGTAGACATCTAGTTAGTAATAAATCTTGGGATAGGTATAAAAAACACATTAAAGCTTTTTTAGACCTAGACGCTGGAAGGCAATCTATAGTATGGGCAAGGCACGTAGACCAGATGCTTTCACATGGTGAAGACTTTACACCATACTATGAGAAGATTGATATAGAGGCATTATGTTTCTATAATTATTTTAGAAACTGGCCAATCAACGAAAGTACTGTAGCTGGAGAAAATAACCAAGAAAACCTATCTATCTTAATATCACAGGATTATTTAAGAGAATTACAGGGTGGTAAGTATTATGTAGATTTAGGTGATGGTTCTTATAAACTTGATTTAAACTGGGCAGAAGATAGATTCCTAATCAATGGTAAAGTCTATAGGCCTTCAGGTGATACTCAAGTTGCACAAGCTAAAGACGAAGCGATAGTATATATGATTATCCTAAAAGTGGATAGTAATTCAGTTATTAAATTTTTAAAATAATGGCAAAGTTCCTTACACTAAGGTGGACAAAAGTTAAAGCTAACAATGATAAGTTTTACTATGAAAGTAACTTAGTGAAAGTAACTGGACCTACATTACTACAAATCGATGCTTCTGAGGATGTTGGTATAGATATCAGCTATCTAAGAAGTTTAACAGGAGAGAAATTCGATTCTTTTTATCAAGATTATTTTGGTAAGCTTCACATAACACCTGAACCTTTCTTAGGTGTGGGTCAGATAGTAAAGTTTAGAATAAATAAATTACCCATACGGGGTACTATAATTGGTGAAGAGTTACAAGATGCTGGAGATACTAACCCAGATAATCCTGAAAGTATTCAAAATGGTTTTGCTGGTAGTGAAGGTACATACTTCCTAAGTAGAGATGGTGAAATATTTGCAGGTAAAAACTAATAAAACATTTTAATATATGTACACTAGTAAACACTATACCGGTGAGCAGATAGACCAGAGACTGCTTCAGGGTTATTATGATGATGCAGTAGCTAACGGTTTTACCGGTACTATTGTAGAATTCTGGAAATCAGTTATAAGTGTATCAGATAAAGTATCTAAGAAAGAAGGTTATGGACTTTCAAAGAATGACTTTAATGATGCACTTAAAAGTAAACTAGAACGGTTAGAAGAAATTAACCGAGTATCTCAACTTCAAAACGATTTAAATTTCCAAACAGAGTATGATGTAAAGAGAGCTTTAGACAGATTAGTAGAAGGTTCTCCAAGAGCACTAGAAGCTCTAAAAGAGTTGGCAGATACTCTAGCAGGTAACCCTAATTTTGCTACAGAGACAGTTAACAAGTTAACAGCTCTACAAAAAACTATCGATAAAGAAGTAGATAAATCAAGAGAAGACCGTTATAGATTAGATAAAAGTATAAATTCTCTTGAAGCCAAAGTAGATACTAATCACGAAAAAGTATCGGGTAACTTACGTAGAACTACTGAGGAGATAAAGCAGTCATTGAAAGAATCAAATAAACGTATTGATTCAAATGAAAAGACCTTATCTTCATTGAGTACTACTGTAACAGAAAAAGTACAGGAGTTAAAAGACCAAGCTCTTGAATTGGTATCAAATGAAGCCAATAGAGCTACACAGGCTGAGAATACAAACAAGGAGAAGATAACTCAGTTAGAATCAACTGTACAAAGCAATAACTCAAGAATAGATTCAGCTATTCAAGAAGAGAAACTTAACCGTATTGCTGCTGATTCAGAGTTAACATCAAAACTAGATTCTGAGACTTCAAAACGTACTGCTGCAGACAAGGATTTAGATAATCGTTTAGTAACAGAAGTAACTGAACGTAGACAAGCTATTACTACTCTTGAAAGTTCCTTAACTAACAAGCTAAACACAAAGGACACTGCTACTAATGCCAAAGTAGATAAGGAAATACAAGATAGAAAAACCAGCTTTTCTGAATTAGATAAGAAAATTGCTGAGGAAACCAAACAAAGAATTGCAGCTGATACCGAGAATACCAAAACAACTTCTGATTTAAAAGGTAAGGTAGAAAGTATTAAAACCGAACTAACAGACAAGATATCAGAAGAATCTACTGCTAGAACTAATGCTTATACAGAGCTTAAGGATGGTAAGGTAGATAAACAAGCAGGCAAGGTATTATCATCTAATGATTTTACAGATGCGCATAAGGCAAAATTAGAAGGTATAGAGGCATTAGCTAATAAGGTAAGTAAAGTATCTCAACTTCAAAATGATTTGAAGTTCCAAACTTTAGAAGAAGTAGAAGCCTCTATACAAAGGGTTATGGGCGTAGCCCCTGATACTATCAATACACTTAAAGAGTTATCAAAATCTCTTGAGGATGGTAGTAACACAAGTGCTACAATAATTTCACGTATTACAGCAATAGCAGAACAATTGAATCAGAATAAGCTTTCAATTGATGGTGTAATATCAGATGTAAAGAATTCCAACGATGTATCTAAACAGTATACCAATCTAATTAAAACAGAGCTACTTAGAGAAATATCTGCCTTAGAATCTAGATACATATCTGCAGACAATGTTTTAAAACAAATTATATCTTCTAATAAACTAGACCAGGAGAAGGTTAATAATGGTATCTTAACTAAGTTAGGAGATCTATATAAACAACTACAGAGTAACACAAATAATACTCCTCAAGTTACAGAGAATACTGCTGCTATCCAACGTAACCTTACATTAATACAACGTTGGGAGAAAGAGCTTAATGATACCAAAGAAGATATTCTCACTAAGATAAAAGGTGTAAATACTTCATTAAACAGTACTGCTGCTGAGTTACGTGAACAATTAACTAGTGCAGTAAACAGTTATACACAAGGATTAACAGACCTTGATAGATCTTTAAAACAGTACGTACTAAGTACATTAGAAAGCTCAGATAAGATAAACAGTATTAAAAACGGTTTAGATAGTCTTAGAACTGCATATACTGAAACTATACATACACTTGAGGAGAAGGTAAGACAACAGGATACTGAAATATCTTCTTTACAAAGTAGATTATCTGCAGAAGAGAGACGTTCTGAAGGGTTTACCAATAAGGACCAATCACTAACTAATCAGGTTAATAAGTTAACTAAGGACTTAGCTTCTGAATCAAGTACTTCAAGAGCAGTAGAGGCACGTATGAATCAGTTGATTGATACTAACAAACAAAGTATCACAGACTTAAATTCTGGGCTAGAGAAAATAAAATCTTTAACTGAAGAAGAAGTTGATACATTAGTTAATGATATTCTAGAATCATAATAAACTACACATATGAGTAAAGAAACAATTATTCAAGAATCTAAGGAAAAGGGTAAATTCCTAAGTGCTACTGGTTTACAAATAGTAGTTAGAATTATCAAGAAGTTTGTAAATAGTAATATAGAGAAGCTAAGGGCTTCTCTAACTTCTACTATAAACACCAAACAAGATGCCCTAATAATGGGTAAAGGTCTAACACTTTCTCCAACAGGAGAATTATCTGTTACACTTGATACTACATTATTCAAGGTAGTTTTGGCCTTACCAACAAAACCCTCAGAAGCTGATATAAACAAGATATTCGTTGTTATACCAGAAGGAACTGAAGGTCAAAACCATAAGGAATATATCTGGTTACCCAAATCTAATAAGTGGGAAGTATTCGGTAATTTCTCACCAGAGGTAGATTTATCTGGCTATGTAAAGACAGAAAGTTTAAACTCAGCAATAGAATCTAAGGTATCAGTTGTAAGAAATGAACTGGGTACAGTAAGAGGTAGTATTAATACTGAAACTACTACTAGAGAAAGAGCAGTCGAGGCTATCAATGATTCTATTAGAGAGATTAAAAACAAAAAGGTATTAGCAGAGATTATAACACCCGTTGAAAATGCTGGTACCAAAGAAATTACACTACAACCCGGAAAGGTTTATAAGCTATTACCATTTACCTCAAAGCTTCTGATAAAAGAAATAGCTCAGCCTGAGAATAGAGATGAGGTAGCAGATATACTATTGTATCTACATACTTGTGATTATAGAAGTAATAATCTATACAAGTACCCAGATAATATGCAACCACCCTCTATAAGTTTCACTGGAGTTCTACTACCTAAGGACATGGTGATAGAAATCAACAGAGTATATGAAATGCACTTTAAGTATAACCCAATTATGGGCAAATATACTATGTTAATATCAAGCTGGCCATTACCCTAATAATCATATGAGTTATGAGTAGAAGACGTTATATGAATGATAGTGGCGAATTTAGCTCTATCAATAATCTTTTATCCTGGGAAAATCATAGAGGCTGGAATAACACATTGTTGGATATAGTAAAGAAAGACGATATATCAACTATGAAAATCAAACGTCTAATGCCCGGAGTAGATGCTTTAGAGAAAAAAGTAAAGGTAAAACCAAATACTCTATATAAGTTAACCTTTGATTATGAAGTGTTAACTAGTTATACTATGTATGGTGACCTTTTCGGTATAATTGTATTTGATGGAAAAAGTCATTGGCCTACTAGGACATATGGCTATAGAAAAGAATATTCATTAGCTTACCATACTATATCAACAGAACCTGAGAAGAAAAGTGTAATATTATATTTCATTACTAAAAGTGATAGTATAATACTACATATGCCTTTAACTGCTATAAATGACGACCAGACACCAACATTCACATTTGGAAACTTTGTATTGAAAGAGGAGTTTTTTCCACCAATAATAAAGGATGATAAGCTTAGACCAGCTCGTATACTTGTAAGTGGTGATGAAGCAATAATGAAGATAACTCTTGTAAGTGGTGAGAACAAGGATATACACTTAACACCCGGACTTAATACCATAAGTTTACCAGAAGAGATTAAGTATTTAACCTTTGCTACTCCAATCAGTAAAGATGGTACATCATACCCTATAGTATTGGCAGATTTAGGTAATGTAAAGGTGAGAGACCCTAAAGATTTATTTAAATCATGTAACATGTTACTGGCATGTTATGGTATCGGTATAAGCGATAATAGGGGAGGAGCCGGAGATACTAGTTTATACAGTACATTCTACGGCTGTGATAGATTAACCTACGTTGATAAAATGAATATGTTCATGGTAAGTCATGTAACCTGGGTGAGTTTTATGTGCCGTAAGTTAAAATCTATAAAGTTACAAAATTTAGGTGCTAAATTAAGAAGTTTAGACTTAGAACCTTGTGCTGAACTAGATATGGATAGTATTACCTATATGGTAGATAACAGTGCAGTTCCTGATAATTCTACCTGTGAAGTAATATTAGCTGAAACTTTGGTACAACGTATACCGAGTGATTTAATAAGTAGAGCTGCTAGAGATAAAAGAGTAATTTTAAAGAAGAGAAGATAACTATGTGGTATAAAGAAGTAGACGGCGTAAAAGTTTACGCAACAAATAGAATTACCATAAATGATATGGTAATATTCAACCCCTCAGATGATCAACTAAAGTCAGCTGGATTCGTTGAAGAGGTTAAACTAGAAAAGACTGAGGCTGAATTACTCAATGAAGAGAAAGAGGCAAAACTCTTAGACATAGAGGTATATGACCAAAGTAACGAAGTTAATCAGTTCTTCCTAAACGGTATACCTCTCTGGTTAGATAGAGAAACTCGTGTTGGTTTGATGCACTCTACGTCTAGACTTAAGTATCTCGGTAAAACAGATACAACCCTATGGGTTATGGGACAAAAGATAACACTAAACTGTGATATGGTTATAGGTATATTATCCAAATTAGAGGAGTATGCCTTAAGCTGTTTTGATACAACCGAAGAACATAAGGCAAACGTAAAGGCTCTTACTAATATACAAGAGGTTAGAGCATATGATTATAGAGTTAACTACCCAGAGAAGTTAAATTTTAAAACTTAGTAAGTTATGCAAGCACTAGTACTAATAAGTTTATTACTCATGAGTAGTTGGTTATCATATTCAGCTATACGATATGGTATCGGAGAGTATATTTCGGATAATTACTACATCACAAAAGAGAAATGGCTTTTCTCTGTAGTAATGGTAATAACTGCGGGTTTATTATTCTTACCTATGGTAAATAGGTCAGAAGACTATGGGTGTTTTGCTTTCTTTTCTTGTATAGGTTTGATACTTGTAGGAACAGAACCTCATTATAAAACACACGGTAAACTTGCACATAACATAGGTGCTTGGACAGCTTGTATATCATCTGTTATATGGTCAGCAATATTTCACCCATACATAACTGGTTGGGTAATAACATCGTACATTATATACCACTTTACAATAGGTAAAAAATCAATGTATGTAGGAGAAGTATTAGTTCTGGCTATCATATATTTTAACCTATTAACTTATTATTAACGTATGAAGCCTATTAGTGTAATATCTAGTAGGCTTCATTAGTATGTAATTCAACATATGCCATCATTAGGTATTACACTACCAACTGCAGTTGGAGATTTAAAGATATACGTAAACCCTACTCAACAAGCTAAAGCTACAAATTTACTTAAGAATATACCTCATATATTTACAAGTTCATACGAAGAAGCAGCTTATAAGTTTGGTGAACGTTTATCAAGAATGGCTAAAAAATGTCTGAGGCAAGGTATGCCACCAAGCGGTTCAGGTGTATCTTGGCCACCTCACACAGAATCTACAATAAAACAATTAGGAGCCCACACACTTTTATATTGGTCTTCTCAGTACTATCGCTCTATAGCTGTTAGAAGAAGAGGTCGTAATATATATGTGGGAGTACCAAGTTCTACAATTAAAACTAGACCGGATAATGCAAAATACCGCATTAGTCTTAGTAATGTAGCCAAAGTTTTAGAGTATGGTGATCACTCAGGTAGAATACCACCAAGACCTCTCTGGGCACCTCTATTTAAATCTGTAGGTGGTAAAGAGAAGTTTAAATCAGAATTAATAAAAGTAATAAGAAGTAAAGTAAGGAGGTATACAAAATGAATGGAGAATCAACTACAGGTAATGGTATAAATGAAAACAATCTAGGACACCCAAGATTTCGAGATATAAAGTTTTCACTTGTTAATCAATCTGGTAGAGGTAAAGGTAGTATATCAGTACTATTGGAAGGTATAGGTCCAGGACCTTTATACCCTAACAAGTCTGATGTCACCTCGAATAATTTAAAAGTTAAGAAGACGATAGTTATAAAGGTAAAAGGTCAAACCGTTTTAACTATCCCAGTAGAGTACATACCAAAAAGATAGCCTATGGTAACATCAGAAGAAATAATAGAAAGAACTTTTTATGTATCACTTTTACATGAGGCAATCAACAAAGGTTTAACCATTAACCCTGAAGATTACTTAGTAGACGGTGCACCAACTAAAGAGTTATATGACAAATACAAAGATGATAAGGAGCGAATAGGTGATAAGTTCGTATACATATTTGGTATAGGTAATAACCAATCTAGAGGCATAAAAGATAACCCTAGAATTACAGTAGAATTAAAAGCTTACTATCCTGGAGATATAGGCTTAAATAAATATGAACTAGAGAAGTTAGAGGGAGATAAGGATGGTTTCCAAACTGTAGAATATGATTTTACTAGTAAAGATACAGTAATAGACGTACACTTAGTGGCAGATACTCAAAACCAAATGAGGGTGCTACATGATATTATGTACAGAGCATTACCGGCAGTAGGTTACATAAAACCTTATTTCAATGACCTTAAAGAATGGAGAAAAGGAACTCTATCACCAAGCGGTAACCTATTTATAGAGATAGGTAATTATTATGATATGCCTGACTTAACACACGGTATGCTAGAAAAGGTATATGCTTATCATGTTAAAGATGGCTTACTTCTAGAGAAGTCAAACCAAGATATCATAAAACCCATAAAAGATATATCAACCTTATTAAACAGTAATATAAGCAGTGTAGAGTTAGATGTAAAGGGTATATAACGATACTCAAATGTATTTATTAAATAACATTTAAAAATAAGTAAAAATGTCTAGTACACCAAAGATTAACTTCAACTTTATCAATAATAACGTTGAAGTAAGTACTCCTGTAAATGGAGTATCAACAGTACTGGCCCGTACTACTAAAGGCCCAGTACTAGACCCATCTGTATTAATCAATTCAACTACTCACTTTGCTAGAGTGTTTGGTGAAGAAATAGTACCAGATGGTTCTATGTCTAATATACAGGCTGCCCTAATGGGTGGTTCAAAGTTAAGAATCGTTAGAGTTGTTGGACCAGGTTCACAACCAGGTGCAGTAAACTTGAATAAACCTTGTTTCACTATCCAAGCTGATAATGTTACTGTTGGTGTTAAATTAACTACTCGTAGAGCTGGAGAACCAATTGGTACATCTGATACATTCAGTGTTAAATTTACCACAAACAATAACACTTTATATTATGAAGTGGTTGGTGGCAACGGTACCACAGTTGAAGCTGGACCAATATTCACATATAAAACAAAGGATGCTAATAACCTTACATCAGTAGATTATCTTGCTTTGGCAAATTGGATTCAAAACAATAACTACTTCAAGGTAAGTATGGTTAAGATGAATGCTGAAGCTGAAGCTGAAGCTGTATCTGTAGAATCATTCCTTAACAGATTAGCTAAAATAGATAACACTGCAACTGCAATAGCTGTAGTTATCAAAGCTGCAACTGCTGCTGGTACTATCGGTAAAGCAGAAACTTCAGCTGCTACTAGTGCAGAATGGATAAATGCTTTGGAGTTTGTAAAGGACTATACAGATAGCTACAATGTAGGGTTATCTCATATCGACCAACACTTAGGAACATCTGAATCACTAAAAGTGTATATCAAGTTGAGACAATTACTTGATGAAGTAAATGAGTTCAGATCATACATTGAGATACCTTGGTATGATTCGGATAAAGTAACACCAAAAACTTTAGAGAAAATAGTTCAGGCAGCTTCACAATTGCAAGCAGCAATCGGTCATTCAAAGTGGATATCTTACTTCGCAGGAGGCCTAAAATATGCAAACTCATTCGGACTACCTCAGAATGCTGACGTTCTCGGTACAGTATTAGGTTTATCGGATTCATCTGCTACTGGTTATGGATATAACTATTCATTTGCCGGAGTAAACCGAGGAGTTGTTAGTGATGCTGCAGGTCCTGCGGTTGCTAACTTTGGTTCTCCAGCTAGAACTAATGATTTGGAGTTATTAGCTAACAACTACATTAACATCTTCGTAGTAAAAGATACACCTAGCTTTGGAAAACGTACAGTCCTATGGCATAACTTTACCTCACAAGTAAAACAAGATTCATTCCGTTTCATAGGCAACACTGGACTTATCCTTAATATAAAGAAGACCTTAAGACCTATATTAGAGTCTTACATAGAAGAACCTAATATCTGGAACACTTGGGCAGACATATATGCAAGAGTTAAACCACTAATCAGTTCATGGGTAGATAATAATGCTTTAACTGACCCAGTATGGCAAGGTGACCAACATGCTTCATCTTGGAAAGACTTAAAGGTAAATACAGAAGAAGATGTACGCCAAGGTAAGTACCATATTATATTCTCATTCAAGGACATTGTATCTATGCAACAAATTAACGTAGATGTAGTTCTTGAGAAAGCTAGTAAATCAATTACTATGGATGTGAATAATTCAACAACAACTAAATAAAATATACTAGAATGGGAGCAAAAGTTAAAAACCCTCGTAAAAAGTTTCTATTCTCTATTAGTTTTCCAAAACACCCAATCAATACATATCTGTGCCAAAAATGTGATTTGCCAGATATTACGGTTGACCAGGTAGAACACGGAGATATTAATAGAGATGTTAAAACTGCCGGTCGAGTTAAGGTAGGCAATATGAAAGTAGAGAAATTAAAAGTAACCTCAGGTTCTGATACCTGGATTTGGGACTGGTTGTTCTCTGCTCAAGATCCTATATTAGGAGGTGGATTAGTTCCTTCTGATTACTGGGAAACTGCAATAGTTAATGAACTAGCAGAAGATGGTACTACAGTACTTAATACATGGCACCTTGAAGAAGTTTGGCCAACTAAGGTTGATGGTATCAACTTCGATAGAACTGCTTCAGAAAATACTATCGAAAGAATCGAGTTCTCTGTAGGAACTGTAGATCAGTATTAAGATATTAAAGGTAGGCCTTGGTTCACAACCAGGACTTACCTTTTCTTGTTATTAACAACCAAATAGACATATTAAACATGGAAGAACAATTAAGAACATTTCAATTTATTGCCCCATCTGGGTACAGTTACACAATTCGTGAGGAGAATGGTGAAGACGAAGAAATTCTATCAAACCCAGCTGATGCTAAAGGGTTGATGAATATCACCAAATTCATTGCCTCAATCGTAGTAGATACAGATTATACTACTAGACGTAAACTAAGTATTCAAGATGCCTTGGATATGCCATTATTGGACAGATACGCTATCTTGTTCCAATCAAGAATATTCTCATTAGGAGAAGAGGTTGAATTCCAATATACATGGCCAGGTGAAAGTGTACCTACATACTACTCTCAAGATTTAAGAGAAATGTTATTGGATTATTCAAAGGACATCACCGAAGAAGAGATTAACGAAAAGCCCAATGCTATACCTTTCTACCCAGCTAGAGAAGCTTGCTTGGAATTAGGTTTCAAAGGATATGCTGCTACACTAGAATCAGGTAAACAAATTAAGTTTGACCTAATGGATGGTAATGCAGAGAAGTATCTGGTTACTATGCCATTAGAGAAACAAACAAGAAACTCAGACCTATTAGCTCGTAATCTAATGCTATTGGTAGGAGAAAAATGGGAAAGGGTTGAAAGATTTAACCTATTCTCAATTAAAGATATGGCAGAGATACGAGAAATAGTATCAACCATAGACCCAGTATTTACGGGTGTAACTGATATAGAAAATCCAAGAACAGGAGAAAAGGCTAAGTACTCTATCATAGGAGCACCTCGTTTTTTCTTTCTGACGGAAGCGTAGTAGACGATGACAATGGCAAAGATGTACACAGTTCAATCGTAGCCCAATTTATATACATACAGAGAGCAGAAATAGTTGTCGGAGACTATTTCTGCTTTTTGCGTCTTCCGTTGAGGGTAAGAGAACAATTCCGAAAAGCTGCAGAGGCTTATTATGAATATAGAGATAAACTAAGTAAAACACATAAATAATATGTTTAGTTCAAGTAATTCAGCATTGATAAATGTTGGTGTATCAATGGTATTACAGGATCATTTTTCTGGACCAGCAGGCAATGTTGTCTCTAGTTGGAATAAAATGCTTGGTGATATCGGTACTTATCAGAGAGGATTAACCGGAGCCTATACTAATAACCTAAATATGGGTATAGGTATGATTAACTCTATGAAAGAAGCTTTCGAGTACTCTGCCCAAGTTCAGAAAAATACCTGGCTAACTAATACAATGATAAATGATGGTATGAATCACCAAGCTGATTTGATGAAGTCAGCTCAGGAGATAAACTTACGAAACCCTCTAACAGCTCAGGATATAACCTCAGGTCAGAAGTTTATGGCTATGGCCGGTATGACATTTGATAAAATCAAAGAAGCATCAGAACCAGCTGCTCAACTAGCAGCCATCTTCGATATGGATATCGGAGGTAAAGGAGGTACTGCCGACTTGATGACTAATATCATGTCTACCTTTAACATAGAAGCTAGTAGAGCAACAGAGATTGCAGATGGTATGTTTACTGCTACCACTTCTGCTAATATGTCATTACAGGATTTAGCTCAATCAATCAAATATTCTGCTTCTACTGCAAAGATAGCCGGTGTAGATTATCAACAACTATCTGCCTATATAGGTGTACTCGGTAACCGAGGTATTCAAGGTTCAATGGCTGGTACTAACTTTGCACAAGCCATAAGCCAGATGTTAAAGGGTATCACCGGACAAACTAAGACTGGTGGAAATGCCATGAAACTCATGGGCCTTACAAAGAAGGATTTCACCGATGCTGCAGGTAATGCTTTACCACTACAAGAGATTTTACAGAAGGTAGCCAGTGCAACTAATCACCTTAACTCTGTAGATAGGTTTTCTGCTCTACAAGGTTTATTTGGTACAAGAGGTTTGCGTGCTGCAAGTATTCTTATCGAAGATGTTAATAATGGTAGTAAAGAATACCTATCATTATTAAATAAGATAAAAGGTTCTACAGGTACCTTGGATAAATCAATGCAAGATTATCTAAATACACCCCAGGGTAGAATAGATACATTGAACTCAGCTTTCGAAAACTTGAAAGTAAACATAGGAGCTGCTTTATCAAACGTATTTATACCAATCATGAGAGTGATGGGCAAGGTAGCAAATATAATGGATAGCATAAGCCAATCAGGTTTTGGTAAGTGGTTAATATCTGGTGTAGGTATAGGTATATTCTTTGGTACTGCTCGGGCAGCTTTAGGCTTTATAAAAATGAGCCTAAGAGTGATAAGAGGAGACTTCTTATCAACTGCAAGTAATGCAACAAAAACATTAACAGCTGTAAGAGGAACAGGAGCAGCATCTACTGCTCTAGAATTACACCTACGTATGTGTAATGAATTGTTACAACGTATGGCATTTAATTCTGGTGTAGTAGGTAATAACCTATCTAGAGCAAAGAATGGTCAACCTTTCTTACCATTAGGTAATGGTTACAGATACTCAATAGATAAGAATGGTAACCCAAGATATACCAATGCAATGGGTAGAGTTGTACCAGTCGGTGCAATATATGGAGGTAATACTGCAGCTTCTGCAGCATCCGTTGCTAGTGGTGTTAAGAATATGACACACGGTGCAGAGGTAGTAAACAGAGCTAGAAGTATACGTATGGCCTCTATGATAGGTACATCAAGTAGAGCTATTCAAACCGGTATTAGAGGAGTATCTGCTGGTATCGGTGTACTTGGTACAGTTGGTAGAGGTATAATGGGATTCTTAGGTGGTCCATGGGGATTAGCTATTACTGCAGGAATATCTTTCTTACCAATGATATTTGATTGGTTACAAGGCGATCATAGGTCAGAAGAAGAAAAGAGGGCAGCACAGGAAGCTAGTGAAATGGCTAGACTAGAGAAAGCAGTTAGAGATGGTACCTTAGCCCGTATACAAGTTAACATAAACGGTCAGACATTAGGTACTTTCACCAATGGAGATACAGTATCAACTAACTTACCTATGTCAGGAGGTTCTGATGATTCATTATATGGATTTTAAAAATATGTAATATGGCAAAACATATATTAGAAGAACGTAGGTCTGGGTTACACCACCCTATTGGTACTCCAGTAGGTAAAGTATTAAAAGGGTATAATGATATATTGGCTAATGAAAACGTTAGCGAAGTTATATCAGGCCCTCTTAATAAATTATGGAGAGCCAAGATATTATTAGATAGAGTTACCAAACCCTTAGCCCGAGTAACTACATCTCAATCTACCAAGTCTTTCGACCCAAAGAGAAATAGTGTAAAGTACGGTCGACAATTTAAATCACTAGAAGGTAGTAGTAATAATGATTTAATAGCTGCTAAGAAGAGTAGAAGTACTGTAGTTAACATACTGAATCGTAATTCAGCAAGGTTAAATCGTACAGCTCATCAAGGTATGTGGGTACTTGGAGATTCAGACCCATTAGTAACATCTTGGTCACATGATAGTGAAAAGCATAACAACCGAAGTATATTAGGTAATCAATTACGTAAAGATAACTCTATACAGATAATTAACTTCTCATCTGAAAAGTTACAGTATATAGAACTACAAACTATACCAACAGAATTACAGCACACATCAGAAAATACCTGGGCAGTGATTAATTCTATGGGTAGAAACTTACCTATGTACCATTACACTGGCTCAGAGACTTCGATAACATTCAGTATAAGTTGGTACTCAGATGATAGAAATAACCCAGACGATGTATTAACTAAATGCAGATTACTTGAAGCTTGGTCTAAAGCTGATGGTTATGTTAAGGCTCCACCGATATTACAAATTCGATGGGGCTCAGCTGATGTATTCAAGGACCAGTTCTTTATATTAGTGAAAGCAGATTATAAATTATCTAACTGGAGAGTAGCTTCTAGGGCTTACGATAAGAATACTAAGAAGCTCAAAGAAGTTGGCAAACAACCTGGATTACAACCTTCAGTAGCTACACAAGAACTAATATTCAAGAGAGTAAGTTTAACTAACCTAAAGCATTCAGAGATAGTATCTATGGAAATGCTAAAGTTAACGAAAGGTATTAAGTATGAGTAAAACTTCACCTTATCACAGCAATAGCTATAGAGTAAGATACCAGAACAACGATGTATCATTAGAAAGATGGCCATCAAATCTAGAAGATTCTGGTATCTTACATACCGTATTAGAAGGTCAAACTCTCCAAGAGATATCGGCTATATACTTTGGAGATTCTGGTAGATGGGCAGATATAGCCGATATCAATAATATACATGACCCTTTCAATATACAGGTTAATTCTAGTATTATTATACCTATATAATATAAATTTCTATGGCAGAAGTAAAGGATAAAACTACAAATAAAGGAAACGACCAATCTAATAGGGAATTTAGATCTCAGGGTCATATACTTTATAGTGGTACAGGTACACCTTATTTGGCTATATTCCACGATGACCAAACACCTATAATAGAGACAAATTCAGGTCTACCATTAAGTGAATATATATCAACATTTTCATATAAATTAGACCAGGAACAGGAGAACGAATGTAAGTTCACTATTGATACTGGCAACCCAGATACAGTAGATGTTTCAGGTATTAAAAGTGGAGAAGATGTATTAATACAATATGGGTATGTATTTGCAGATGGTTCATTCGAATCATCTAAGACATACAGTTTACAAGTAAAGGGTAAAGAAGTAACATTCGACCAAACCGGCACACACGTTAGTGTTTTATTAAAAGATAAAACCAGTGACTTGAGAAAGATGAGCCCATTTAAACTATCTTCAGAAGGTTATACGTTTAAAAACTTTATGGATGACGGTTTTGAGGTAGGTCAACCTATAATTATAGAGAAATACGAACCAGTAAATGTATCAATAGATGAATCAAAAACTAGTAAGTAACCAAGAAGTATTTCGTTCTGTACAACCTGCTACTCTTAGGATTGAGCCTGACTTTAAGAGTACCATATTATACTCTAACAGATTCGCTTCAACTTCGCCAGTAGAACCTACAGGTGAATTATTACAGATACTAAATAGTTCCATAGGTAGTGCAGGTACTAACGTACTAGTACAACTTAAACAGAAACTCACCTTATTAGAAGGAGGGCCTTGGTATATAGATTTGATAAATGGTGTAATACACATACACAACAGAAGATATACAAGTGAGCCAGTAAGTTATTATTCATATCAATCCGAAAATGGTGAGGTATTAACCGCAACTTTCAGAGAAGTAGAGCAATATAAAAGCTTAGGTTCTGTAAAATCCTTTGTTGATAACCTTACCAAGGGTCTACAAAGTTTCGTTGGTAACCTTCAGAACTCCATACAAGAACAGATAAGAGTTCAAATGGATGAAAGGAAGGAATTAGATAACTATTACAATGCACCAAAGAAGAGATTAGAGAGCCAAACTAAAAGCTACTTAACTCATCAACCAGATAAGACTAGAGTTGATAGACAAGATGTTGAAATAGAGGCCTCTAATGCAAAAGGTAGAAGAGAAAGAACTGATGTAAAACAGGCTAGGTTGAAACATAAGTTTTCTAGTAAGGAACAGAGAGCAGCAGAGATAGCTTTGAAACAAAAAGAGGTAAGAGATAACATAGATAAAACTGCAGCTCTTAATCTAGCTAGAAGACAGAACCCAGAGATAGATAAAGCCTTAAAGAGATATGAACAATTATTGGCTAATCCTAATGCTGACCCAAGAGAAGTAGAAGCTTCAAAACAATTCCTATACAAAGTTGCCAATGGTAAGAAAGTATTAGCTGGTACATCAAGAGGATTATATGGAGAGTTTTATAAGTACATAACCATATATGATTTTGCACATTCAGGTAGTAGTGGAGCTAATACTGTCGGCCCAACGGCAGAAGCTATAAATAGTGGAGCTCCCGGTAAAGGTGCAATGGATGCCAAGGTTAGAGAAGCAGTAAATAGATTACTTGCAACCAATATATCAAGAGGTTGGGAATATGTAGGTTATACTCCAGGTACTTGGAAACCTGTGACTGGTTGGATGACACCTCGTCAAGCAAACGGTAATTGGTATAGTGCCTTCGAAACTGGTATGTATATGAAATACAAGGCAGTAGTAAAAGTAAAATTCAAAGGTTACTATGGTATGGATGTATACGAAGACATATCAAAGGTAATCAATGGTGGTATACCAAGAAGTACTCCTTATACTCCAATAAATGTAGGTAACTTTCTCAATAATGCCAAGAACAATTTAGGTAGACATAGAAAAGAGAAACGTCTTGAATGTAACCTATTAGTTGTAGGTAACCCACACTTAGAAACTTGTCAACAGGTATATCTAAGTAATGTAAGTAAAGATTACTCTGGCCTATGGTATATTGCAAAAGCAATACACAAACTTGAACCTTCTTCGGGTTATACAACCGAGTGTTTATTAATACGCAGTATGCCTAAGAAGAAAACGGAAGGTACATCAGAGATGTCTACTCAACCAACACAAGAAACTAGTAATACAAACTCAGAAAACAAACTAGAATCAAGATATCCTAAACCAACACCACAGAGTGATAATAGTAGTAAACCAAAGAATGGAACTACATCAGGAGGTAAACAAACATTATATCTAGACGCTTTCGAAGTAGATTGGTTAGTAAATATCACTAAACCATTAAAGAACGTTGATGATGTTAAACAGGTATTAACTAGAGAGCTATACGATATACAGGTTACTAAGACTGCAACTGGAAAAAGCCCTATTAGTGTTGATAGCCATGGAGCTACACGTAAAGACCACGTGGCTGTTATGAATAGTAGAAATAAGTTATCGGATAATAAGTTTAAAGAACAAGTAATACGAAGCGGTAATATAAAGAAATATGTTGAACGGTTCGTAAATTCTTGGGCAAAAAACAAAGGTAATTAAAACATAGATTATGTCAGCAATTTCAGAAATAGTAGATAATGGCCTAGAAGCATTAGGTAGATACTACTCCGTATACCGAGGCATAGTGGTTTCAAACGATGACGAGGTTAATATGGATAGGTTAAAAGTATACATACCTGAATTACAAATAATAGATTGGGCATTACCAATATGTAATTTCGGATACAATAAGGGTGGGTTTAGATCTCACCCTTTACCCGAGTTTAATGATGTAGTATATGTCTCATTTGAAAACGGTGACCCTGGAAAACCCTTATGGGGTTGGCATAGTTGGGCTCAGGATGAAATGCCAGATGATTTTAAATCTAAATCAGTATGCGGTATAATTACACCAAGAGGTACTAGAGTATTGATTGATGATGAAACAGGTACAATGTTTATAGAAGCACCTGATGGTATTACTATACACGGAGAAGGTAAAACAGGTATAAATATTGTATCAGGTTCTAGTGTACAAATACTTACCAATGATAAGGTATCAATTAATAAAGGTAAACAATGCGTACCAAGGTCTGAGGATTTAGAGAGTGTACTAAATAAATTAGTAAAAGAAGTTGATAGTTTGAGATTAGCCTTTAACACTCATACACACCCAGGTATTACTCCTGGCCCAGGATTAACATCACCAACTACACAGCAGGTAACGAAACCGGTATCACCTATAAATAAAACAGACTTCGAAAACCCTGATTTCAAACATTAAATTATGGAAGATATAAACATAGGCGTTGGTGTTACATTCCCCTTAAAAGTAACAGAGTTTAAAGGGTATTCAGGTGTATACCCTGTAGAAGGTGATATACAACTTATACAAGATAACCTCGTATCGATATTGCAATATACAATAGGTCAACGTATAAGACAAGAAGATTTCGGTAATAAATTAATTAGTATAATAGAAGAACCTAATAATTTAGTACTAGACCGTGCTGTATACACTTACCTACGTATAGCAATAAGTAAATATGAGCCACGCATTAAAATAAAAGATATTAACACTATCAAAGATGGTAGTACCGTGAACATAGTTATAACCTATAATTTAATAAGTAACGGTAGTGAACATAGTTTAGGACTTTCTTATAACCTATATTAATATGAATAAATGGACAAACCCTTATAGCAGATCTTTCCAAGATATAAAGAGAGATATGATATCTGCTCTTACATCTATACCAAGTCCGACGGGAGGTAAACTAATAACTGATATATCTGAAGGTAATATCTTGGTTATCATAATCTCTGCAGTAGCTGCTGTAGTAGAGATGTTACATTATTACATAGATAATGCTGCAAGAGAATCTTTCTTAGATTCTGCAAGATTATACTCATCAGTATTATCACACGGAGCTTTAGTAGACTACTTACCAAGAGGAGCAAACCCTGCTACAGTAAACGTTATACTAACTAGAGGTATACATCCAGACACTTCTCAGGTAGATAATAATATACCTTCAGGTACTATTTTCTATGATAGTAACGGTAACACTTGGCAAACTCTATCTGATATAGTATGGCCTAAGTATACTACACAATTAAAGATATCACTATCTCAAATAGAGTTAGTTAGCAATATAAATATACCTTCAACAGATATAATTAATGGTATAGATATAAGAGTACCAAACTCAGATACAACTAAACATATCAGTACTGTAGGTTTTACAATGTATGTAGGTACTGATAAGTATACTTTAGTTGATACCTTTGCTAATTACAATCCACTAACTGATAAAGTATACAGATTGTATACAAACAACACAGGCACTTATATAAAATTCCCACTAGGTCATAGGCTACCATCTGGTAAAGACATTACGATAAATTATTATATAACCCTTGGAGAGTACGGTAATATTCAACAAGGTAGTATAACTAAAGTACCCGATAGTATAAAGGTATTAGGTGAAAACGTAACTGTTAATAACCCAGAAGCTTCTGCAGATGGTTTTACAGAAGACAACATAGAAGTACTACGAGAGGTAATAGCTTCATTCTCTAGAACACAAGGAAAAGCCATTACAAATAAAGATTTCGTAGACCTGGCTAAACAAGTACCAGGCGTTAAAGATGCTGCAATAGATACAACCAATGTATTGGACAAAGTGCTGTATATAACTTCGCTAACTCCAGGTGTATCACCTTCTTCTCAATTGATAAGTAATGTAAAGAAATATATAACCGATAGGTCAACTATTGGTGATTCTATTACAGTATTACCTGCTAATATAACCAAGTTAAAATTAGATATGCAGGTAACTGGTAAACCAGGTTCTAGTGAAGTGAGTATTAAAAATGCTATACTATCTGCTCTATATAATGAATATAACTCTAGTAATTATGGTTTAGGCAATTCAGTAAGGCTTTCAGATATATATTCATTAATCGATAACCTTAAAGAGGTAGATTATTTATATATCAAGGATATGTATATAACACCTTATGTTAAATCTATATACGGACATACATACTTGAATCTAGACTATACCAGAGTTGGTACAGGTAGTATCAGGAATTCAAAATCAGTAACCTACCTAATAACTTTCAGCTCTGAAGGTTATAGATTATACTCTACAACTGGAGGTTATAGTTCAGGAATTTTCGATAAGAATCAAACATTGGTAACCATAGATGATACTAAAAACCATATTAGTTTCAAGCTTACATTGTATAACATACATGATATACCTGATGGCAGTAAGTTCCAATTTACAGTAAATGAACCCGGCCATGATTTTGAAGCTAATAAATTCTCATCTATAGTATTTACTGGAGAAGGTCTTAATATTGATATTAAAGAAGTAATGTAATATGGATATAAAACAACTTATAAATCTACTACCAAGCTATTATAAGGAATTCGATTCTTATAAGGTAAAAGGCAAAGGTTTACTCGAAAGCTTCCTTGAGTTGATAGGCGATGCCCTGTATAAAGTAAAAGAAAATATAGATAAGTTCTTAAACGTAATATCTATAGATAATACAGAGGAAGAGAACTTAGATTTACTGGCTAAACAGTTAGGCAGTATACCTTTTACCGGAAGTAACTCAATTGAATCACTTAAGTTAACAAATAGACAACGTAGAGAGATAATATCTATGTCTACGTGGTTTATAAAGAACCGAGGCAGTAAAGAGTTCTTCATTACTCTGTTTAAGAAATTACACAATAAAGAAAACAATCTATCACTAAGCATTACTGAAAACGTATCAAATCAAAACCCTTTGAAAGAAAGTATAATGGACTATGATACAGAATCTGATAGTACCTGCTTAGATGTAGATTATACTTTACAGAATGTGCCTACGGTTATATATAAGGTAGATGGTAATATACCGAAATCAGTATATAAGACTATATGTGACATGTTAACGGAATATTCACCTTTCCATGTGACACCCTTAGTATATATAAAAGGTGAATTCCAATCAAGGTTAGACTTACCCTATCAATTATACATCGAATATTTCGATACAGTAAATAAACGTTGGAAAACTAGTGATTCAACTTTCAATGTAGGTCAGAACACTAATTACTTTAGAGTAGTGGCCTATAATAACAATACACATAAAGAAGTAGCTGGGGTTAGATTTACTACTAAATACAAGGGTAATAAATCAGAATTTACTGGTAAAAACACTGATAATATTCTTGTAACCCCTTACTATTACGAAATTGATTCACTACCGATTGGGTTAAACAAATGGACCAGAACTTTTGTACCAGAACCCACTATACCTCAATCTGGAGAAAATATCGGAACTGAAGTATCTGTAGAATATATAAAAATTGATAATAGCCTACAGTATACGGATGATATCTATATAAAATCACTATTCGATACATTAGAACCTTTATCTTCTAACACCTGGTCAATAACTAAGGGTAGGTATCACACTTCAGTAGTTGGAGTAACTGCTATAAGAACATACAGTAATGGTATAAAGAGGTATTTAGGTGTAGTTAACTCTAATACTGGTGAAGTTGTTTGGCCAACCACAGTATGGTTTGATAAAGTAAATGGCAAAATATCATACACCAAACCAGTTTCTGGTACATATGAGAAATTAGAAAATGTATCTATTTTCCATATATTCAAAGAATCAACCAATATATTCTACCATTCACTAAACAAGAGTAAATCAGTAACATTAAATGTTGAGAATGATAAATCAGTACAACCCTTACAACCAGGTAAGATATTAGTAAGAGAACGTAATAAAGAATTGCCCTGGTCAGATAATTTAGTTATCAATGTGACTGGTGATTCTGTAAATAGTATAACTATGCCAGAAATAGATATACTAGTATTAAATCCAAACCTACCAATTATATCATTTGAGGATGATACTCAACTAACACCTAACGATGTAATTAAGTTATTACAAGGTAAGGGTATAACCTACGGTACTAACACTATAAACGGTAAACATATATCTTCAAGGCCAGATAATATATTAGCTTTCTCGGATTGGAAAGATATTATCAATAATGACACTAAGTGGTTAATGTCAGGTACGGTTATAACTGGAGATAGTTGGAAAAACAGTGATTCAGCACCAGTTACATTACCAAGCCTTGGTACATTTACACTAATGTCAAAAACTCACCCAACCATTATCAACCCTGCTACAGTACAATGTAATCTAGTTCCTAGAACTATTCTAAAATTCTACGGTTATGATACACATACAAGGTATATATCAGAGGGCAATGGAAAGGCTCAATTCTTTACTAAGATAAAGGTAGATGAGACTAATGACTTAACCTTTGATTTAAGGGATGTAGTTGTAAAAGTTACAACACCGCAGGGTGATACGAAAACATTAACATTAAACCCAGATAATCCAAGTGTATTCGAGATACCAGAATATTCTATACTATATGAACAGGTTGATGAAGACTTTAACGTAGTAGCTATTACAACTAGTTACATAGGTTCATGGTTTATATCTATTAAAGATACAGAAGGTTCTAAGGTATTAAGCTTTGAAGTGAAACGTCTTTTAATACCAGACCCTACTTTACCAGAACCTTATTACCTAAGATTAGTACCGATACCCGGTACAGAAACGGCAGAAAACACAACCTGGTCAACAAGTGATAGTTATAGTTCTATAACTATGAATAACCTTGATGACCGTATGTTCTTCCAAGTAGAGGTATTGGGTATAGATAGAGAGTTGTTAAGACAAAGATACGATATATACTTAACAGACCCTGATGATATAACAGAAGAGGGTTCTAATCAAGAATCTTACACACTTAACAAGCCTGGAAGATATATCTTTAAAGTAGGTGATATTATACACACACTGGAGATTAGAGATGGTTCTACTCATTTACCTGACGATATACAACCAGTAGTTAAGTCAACACCAAGTAAGGCAATATTCAATAACTCAAACGGTGTATTAGATTCGATGTCTATCGATGGAACAAATAAGGACCATTACCAATATGACCCTGAGACAGGAGGTATAATAATTAACTTATCTATAAATACAGATCAAGAATGGACAGCAACATTGGAGAACACTTAACTTCACAAGGGGTACGAGGCGGATTAGCCTTAACTCTTGGTGTAGAAGCTCAATATATATTTTTTGAACTACGTTGGATGTTAATGTTAGCTTTTGTATTAATAGGTGCAGACTTTTGGTTTGGCATATCAGAAAGTATACATTTAAATAAACCAGTAAGACGTTCTAGAGCATGTAGAAGAACTTTAAATAAGACCGTAGATTATTTATGTTATATTTTAGTTGCTTCTTTTCTAGGAATGTCTTTTGGTAAACCAATGGGCATAGAACCAAAAACCTTAGCTTCAATAGTACTAATCCTATGTTATGGTTTTGAGATAGATAGTATCTATTCACACATCTGTGTACTACATGGTGTTAAGAAAGGTTTTAGTGTATGGAAAGTACTAGTATACATCATAACACTAAGGTTCTCTAGTTTAAGAGATATGATTTCAGAGTTTGAACAAGAAACTAACAAAGAAGAATAATATGGCAGCACAAGAAACATTTTTCAATTATGGTGATAGTTTATCATCTAAGAGGTTATGCGAAACTTTCGGAATTACTTCCGGTGTAGGACCTATATCTGGATTTGGTTCTGCAAAAGTTGTAGATAGTGGAGGTACTAAACAACTAGTGGTTTACCCTTATGCCTCAGGTGATGAGAACTCAATATCTGCAAAAGAAGAAAACGTAGACCAACTACGTCATGTAGTACGTAGTAAGATAAACTCACATAGAACTACCTCTTCATCTACTGGTGAGGAACCAATGCAATCTCTGATAGCTAGAGATGGAACTATACTAAGACTTGGCCAGGGGTCAATCACAGTAGACATAAAAGGTACTGAGAGTAACGAGGTATTCTTATTTGCACATCATGAACATATACCAGAGAAGGTAGATAACCCAGTAACTCTAGTAGCTATATTCAATAACTCACCCTATGACTTCTACTCTATATATAGAGAATCGAGAGACCCATACTATCCAACAGGAGATTTATATAAATGGTATAATACTAGCAGCAACGATAACATACCCGTTGTAAAGGATACAGCTTCATTCAGTAGTTTAGAAGATACAGTAATGAGAGCTTACCCAGAATTTGCTAAGAACAAAAACTCTATGGTACTCGTTGGTATATATGGTACAGGAGTAAATGAGGTAAATAATAGATTAGAACCTTTCGCTATAGTACCCTACCAAGGAAGTGTTATTAGTGAAGCACCTTATACACTATTCACCCATAACCTATTCAAGAATAGTATAAAGTCATTAATGAACTTTATATATAGCGGAATTAGTAATACTAAGTCTAGCTACCATAATCTTAGTGAACTAATACAAGAGCTTACTCGAAGTAGTTTAAAAGCAATAAATAATCGTATAGATGATTTAAATAAGTATATCGAAGAAACCCTTAAATCACTCATAAGTGTACCGATTGGTTCAGTAACAATGTATGCTGGTTCAACTACTCCAAATGGTTATATGGTATGCGATGGAAGATACTTATCCATAAAAGATCACCCTAAATTATACGCAGTATTAGGTAATAAGTATAACGAAGCAGTATCTTCTGATGGAAAGCCTTATAATACTGCAGAGGGTTACTTCAGATTACCAGATTTAAAAGGTAGATTTATCGTTGGAGTTAAGGATAGTGTTCCAGATTACAACCTTGGTTCAACGGGTGGAGAGGAGAAACATAAATTAAATGTTCAGGAGATCCCCTCACACAGCCACATCTATGCAGATGATACCAAAGCTGACGGTAATTCTTTCCCAGTACCTAAAGCTTTGGAGGAAGAAGGTATAAACGAGGCTGGCGGTAATTTTACAGCAACCAGACAGTATGAAGGTTTAAGAACTTCTTCTGCTAAAAATGAAGGTAATGGAACTATCTACCTAACAGGTAAAACAGGTAATAGCCAAGCTCATGAGAATAGACCACCTTACTACACTCTATATTATATTATAAAAGTTGAATAAGGCTTTCTTGTTCTTTCATTAAATATGTTCACTAATAGGGGTTCAGTTAATTCTGGCCCCTATTTCTGTGTTATAACTTTATGTCTTTCGAAGCTTGTTTCATCCAATGATGAACTTCATCTCTTAGTTTAGAGATATACTTAACTGAATTACGTGACTTAGGTAAATCGAAGAATTCTGCAAGTAATCTATTAGTAACTCTTTCACCGTGTAATCTTTTACGTATATAAGGTGGCTGGTGGTTTAATGCTTCCCATACTAGATAAGCATCCATAGATAAGTGTTCTTCCATATACTTATCTACTTCTTTAATTAAATTCTCTTTCTTAATCTGTTCTTCAGAATCATCAAATAACTCTTTATCATTATCGAATAAAGTATCAAGTGATACTTGGTGTTGATAAAAACTTGCCTTATCTGAATAAGCATATTTTAATAGGTGTAGTTTATAAGTAGTTAAAGCTCTTATTATAGTATACTTTAACTGGTCTTTGCTAACTGACCCGTAGTATTTATTAAATACAAATAATAGCTTATCATCGAATTGAGATTTTATAATATCGGGTGATAAGTTAAATCTTTTACAATCAATCTGACGAACTAAGTTTCTTATTATAGGTTGGCAAACCTTATATAATTCTCTAAATAGGTTTTCGTCATAACCTTCTTGCATAGGTCTTAGTCTGTGTAATTCTGACCCGTTCTTTTCTGATTCTATCATAACTATTCTTATTTAATGTTTGATAATGCAAATATAATTATTATTTTTAATTCTACAAAATATTTGATAGAAATATTCACCAAGAAGCTGAGGAATCTACTAGTAGTACTATAGTAGTGTAGATATAGGTGATCTATTATATAACTATATATACTATAGAAATATAAACAACGAAACATATATGAGGAATAATAAACACAAATTCGAATTTGACCCAAACTTCCAACTTGAGATAATCCGGTTTATCGTACAAGATAATAAAGGAGGTTTAGCTTTAGGTAAGGTAAAATCAAGTTACTTTACTCTAATAGAACACTCGGTAATAGTTGAAGGTTTAAATAAGTATTACAAGAAAAACGGTAAAGTACCTTCTAAGAATATTCTTAAAGAAGTAATAAAAGATATACTAGAAGGCAAGGATTATGTTGATTTGGTAACTAAAGATGATATACCAAATATATATAATATAATAGACAATATTTATGGCAACCCTTTAAGGGATAGTGAATATATAAATGAAAAGGTATATCAGTTTGCTACATACGTATCGATGAAGAATTTAAATGAATCATTCGATTTAAATGACTTCAACCAATATGAGGAATACCAAAAGAAACTGGATAAGATTATATCTCAGGCTAAACCTAAATCAGAAGATGAGCCTTTATTCTTAACTAGGGATGTAGTAGAACGACAATTTAAGAGACAGGCAGACCCTGCTATAGTACCTTCACCTTATAGACAATTAAATAAGTTAACCAATGCAGGAGGTTTTCCAGTACATTCAATAGGTGTGTTACTTGATAAACCTAAAGCTAGAAAGACATTCTTCTTAGTTAACATGGCATTAGGTTATCTAAGAATGAAAAAATCGGTACTATACATAGATACTGAGAATGGTAAAGATCAGATAATGGACCGTATAGTACAGTCTTCTATTAATAAATCTAAAAAGGATTTATACACTGGAGAATACGATAAACAGGAATTATCTCATATACGTAAATTACAACGTTTTGGTGTTGAACTTGTAGTTGAAAGAGTTCCTGCTATGGTAACAGATTGTAATTACATATCTATACTTTTAAAGAAGTTATCAGAACGTAATATTCATATAGACATTGTAATGGTAGACTATGCTGCAAAGTTGGCATCTATTGCAGGTGATAGAGATGATTTTGAAAGAATCTCTAATGTGTTCATAGATTTACAGAATCTTGCAGAATCAGAGAATTTAGATATGATTTGGACTGCTAACCATATCACTAGAGAAGGTAAGAAACATCGTACTACTAAATACGATGAGAACGATATTGCTAAATGTGTAGATATCGTAAGACATGCTCAAGTAATTTATGGTTTGAATGCAACAGAACAAGAGGAGCAAGATAATATTCAAAGACTAGAATTAGTAGTTCAACGTGATGGCCAACCTACTGGTAGAGCTTTATTTCATGTTGATATCGATAAGCAAAGAGCTAAAGAGTTTACCATAGAACAACGTAAGAAATATGATGAAGTATATGGTAATAAACTAGATGAATCATTTAATAAATCTGGTAAAAACCCTAATGCTGACCCTAACAAAGCTAACGAATTAAAACATGGCGATATATAAACTAAATTATTACAAGATAAAAGCATCTGTTCAAGAAGGACTTACTAATCTATTCTTTAACGAGGGTAGACACGAAGCTAAGGTTAACGCAGTAAAGATAAAGTTCTCAAGTGACAAAGGTGATTTAATCATTAACAATTTAACTCTTAATGACTTAAAGGAGTTAAGAAAGGTAGTACGTAAACGTATAAAAGGATTACATCAAAGGTTATAATATATGAAAATTACCAATCAGTTTAAATCTAAACTTTATACATATTTTATAAAGAGAGGGTTAGCTCATGAATATAGGAAAGGTTGGTTAAGGTTATATCATTGCCCTTATTGTGGTAGAGATGAAAAGCTTGGTGTTAACCTTACTATGTATAGAACTAACTGTTTCAGATGTAATGCTCATGTATCACCAGCACAACTAGTAATGGATATAGAGGGTTTTGATACCTGGGCTGAGTTAACTGCATTTTTAAATAATGGTGATTTTACAGAATTAACCTTCAAGGAGGAGAAGGTTGAACTATTGGAAAAGAAACCAGTATATCTACCAGAAGGTTTCAAGAACATAGCAATAGGTAAATCACAATTAGCTAAATCAATGAGAGGTTATGTTAAGAAACGAGGATTTGATATTAAATATGCCAGTAGGGTTGGTATCGGTTATTGTACTACTGGTTCTCTTTATGGTTACTTGGTTATACCTTTTTATTACAATGGAGAACTAAGATACTATAATGCCAGAGCTGTAATGAGTAATGGCCCAAGATACAATAACCCAAACAAAGATATAACAGGTCTTGGAAAAGAGTTTATCATATTTAATCATGATGCACTTGGTATGTATAAGAAGGTATTTCTATGCGAGGGAGCTATAAATGCTTTAACTATGGGAGAACAAGGTATAGCTACTATGGGTAAGGCTGTATCTGCTTATCAGATAAATGAGATAATAAAATCTCCAGTAGAAAGAATAATAATATTACTAGACCCCGATGCAAAGAAGTATGCCATAGAATTAGCAATGAAGTTAGTTCATTATAAATCGGTAAAGGTAGTATACTTACCAGAAGGTAAAGATGTTAATGATTTAGGCAAGAAAAAAACTCTTAAGTACATATATAATACTAAGTATCAATCATATAGAGAGCTACAAAAGCTTAAAAATGAACTATGATTTTATATAATTATATAATATACTAAATATGGCAAAGAAACAGAAAATAGAAAGAGAACCAAGTCTTCATCTTACCCGTGAAGACTTTCGTTCTGTGTTAATGGAACTGGGTAAGAAAAGGTTTCCTATTAATAAATTCTTCGAATTAGCCGTTAAATATAACAACAATTCAAGAGCAATGGTAGTAACCAATAAAGTATCTGAAAGGGTAGCTGAACGGTTAACTAAATCTACTACAGGAGATGCTTACTTGGCAGCAGACATTTATTACACTGTAAGAAAATCTCTTAATCATAGAGGTGTTAGAAAACCTAATCAGAACAGTGGAAGAGCCTGGCTTCAATGTAAGAAATTAGCCGATATATGTAATGAGTATAGTAAAGAGTACAATATGAAACCAAGAGAAGGTTTTATAGATTACATTAAGACAGGTTTCATATTGTTAGGTAAGAATACCAAGAGAGCTATAAACCTATTACCTAATATGTATCAAGATATAGTAGACTACAAGGAAGCTAAACATAATCTGCATTCGGATACAGACAGAGATCTTACAGAGAAGATACACAATTATTATGTATCAGTCATAGCAGAAAGAACAGGGTTAAGAGAAGACTATCGTAACAACCCTTCAGAGTACTCTCACTTTGTACAATTAAAAGACTACTGCTTATCTAACAACATAGATTACAAGGATTATATAGATGCAATGTTTGAAGGTTTGGCTTGGTGCAATGGTCTACCTGAACCTTCAAGATTCTTAACAGATAAAATGAAACAGTATTATGTAAAATACATATTCAAATATAAACAAAAATCGAAAGTAGATGGACCTAAGGTCCAAGACAGTTTGTGGAACTTAATAAATAAAGACGATGAGTAATATAATAATTAATAACTGTAACGAGTGTACATTAGATATACCACAGAAGTATGCTCTAAAGTTGTATCAAGAACTATCAGTAAGACACCCTAATGCCTTTTATCTAAGAGGTAAGATAAAAGAATGGGACGGTAAAGTTCACTTCCTAAATAAATATGGTAAGTTCAAGATAGGTCTACTACCAAGAGTATATAAATGGTGTAAAGAGCAAAAATTAAAAGTAAACGTAATAGATAAACGTTTACCTATCCCAAATGCTAAGGCAGTAAAAACTGTAGGAGATTTTAAACTAAGAGTCGAACAGTTTAAAGTATTGGAACAAATATTAGCTAATAAAATAGATAACGTACCTTACTACATAGGTGTTCTAGATTTGAACGTAGGTTTTGGAAAAACCTTAATAATGTCAGCACTATATTACAGTTTTGGTAAGAAGCTTAGGACTTTATTGATAACTAACGATTCCGATTGGTTACAACAGGCTAAATCAGAATTTAAGGAATACTTACCTGGAGAAGATATAACCTTCGTTCAAGGTAGTAAGGTTACTAACTGGTCTAACTTCAGTATAGGTATGGTTCAATCTATATCTAGAAACATAAAGGTTTATCAAAAGGAATTAGCCAAGGTAGATATGGTACTAGTCGACGAGGCCGATTTAGCAGGAAGTAAATCTTATCAATCAGTATTATCTCATTTGTATAACACTAGAGTAAGGTTAGGTTTATCAGGTACAATCTATGTATCTGCCTTGAAGAGGGACTTATTAAAGAATATGAACCTGGAAGCTTACTTCGGTCAGAAGATATCAGAATTCAGATTAAAAGATTCGATAAAGAAAGGTTATTCTACTAACGTAATCGTTAAATTAGTAGATACAGAACCTTGGTACTTACCTTCAAATGAGTACATTAGAGATTATAAGGAGGAATACGATAAATACATAACCAATAACGTATACGGTTATAAATGCGTATATGATAGATTAAAGAAAGCTATCAAATATGGCAATTTACCAGCACTCATAGTATGCAAGCATATTAAACACTGTGAGAAATTATATAATTATATTTATAAAGAACTAGGAAGCAAATATAAGATAGAATATGTACATGTAAATACTAATAAAGTAAAGAGAAACCAAATAATGAAAAGGTTTAGGGATGGAGACATAGACATATTGGTTTCAACTACACTTATATCAAGGGGTAAAAACTTCCCTAAACTACGTTATATGGTAAATGCTGCAGGTATGTCATCAGAAGAAAAAACCATACAGTTATTAGGTCGATTGGTTCGTTTATTCGAAGGTAAGAATAAAGTATACCTAGATGACATACAGTATAATGGTAATAATTACCTATCAAGGCATAGTAAACGAAGAGCCCGATATTATAGAAGAGAAAAATTAAAAGTCATCAATCTACGCAAGATCTGGAATAGATATAGAAGATACTCAGATCTCTACTTACCGTTCTAGATTCTTGATGACTAAATGATTACATATTTATTTCCGTAGGAGATAAATAAGTAAGGCTAAGGGCATAAGCCAAAAGCCAAGGGCAATAACGTTAAATATTAAGGACTACAAGAATAGAGTAACAATCTCTACTCAAGTAGTTCTTTTCATTTCTATAGGAATATATAAACATTAAATTAAATAAATATGAAAGCAACAACATTAGATTACGTACTAGTCTACGGTTTCATGGGTACCATAAGCTTAATGATTAGCTTATTAGTATTTTGCACATTAAGAGATATTTATAAAAGAAAGGATTAACTATGGGAGTACTTATATTAAGTTCACTAATAACGGCTATATTAGTATTTCTATTCATAATCATTATTGACGACTCTAATAGATAAGATATGGAACAACCAACTTCGTTAGAATTAACTTTAATATATGTACTCTTAGGGTTAATGGCTTTAATGGGTACACTGATTTTATTTTTAGCATTCAAGGGATACATAGACAGTATCTCTAAAGATGAGGAGGATTAGATTATGAACAAAGACTTAAAGAGTATGTTAGATTCATTTACGTTTGATGAACACATGCGTATATGTTTTACACCTAACATGATAATCGATACAGTACTATACTATTCAGACAAGGTTCAAACTTGGTGTAGAGATCACAGAGTACCAGATACCATCAAACTAAGCCGTAGGCTTAACGATATCAAAGCTAACTGGTACTATGAACTACGTTTAAACCTAGACCAAAAGAGCATCGATTACATCAAGATTAAATCGGAAGAGTGGAGAGGATTAATGAACATACATCTTACTCAACTCTTCTACACAATGAACAATGCTCTACTCAAGGTATATGAATCTCAGGGATACTTAGAGGTAATCAACAATGCTCTAACAGCTATAATGATGATACAAGTTGCTAAGCAATACAACAGAGACATGAATGCTCTAATCCAACAACGACTACCCGATTGGGAAAGACATGTATCTCCTCATCATAAGATGTTAGATGCTATCGGAGCTATAATGCTAGCATATATACCAGGAGAAGGTAGTCCTCTAGATGAGATACCAGAATACTGGAGAAATAACCTACAGACTTCTGTAAAAATATTTATGCAACAACTAAAATCTATATCATACGAATAATGGCAAAACCAACTCAAATAGAGATTAATGGAGTACCTATTATCTATACAGTTACTAATACAGGATTTGTTACACAGATGAGGTTCTCTTTTGTAACACAGAATATCTCACAAAGCCTTAAACTACATACAGTAACTAAAAGAGTTTTAGAGGATGATATGCTAGATAAGTTACAACAACTCAGTAACGATAAGAATAAATTAGAACTATATCTAAAAAGTTTAATATACAAGAAGAGATGAAAATAACAGCTAGACAGTTAATAGGTTGGGATGTAGTTAAAGAACTTGCATTGCAAACAGTTAACAAGAAAGTAGTAACTAATACAGTTGCAGATGTATGGAAAGATAAAATGCTTCAGGCAGAACATTCTCCTATTAGAGCATTAACATTTCTAGTACAGTGTGAAGGAATCCCCTACTATGTTCAGAATCACTTAGTAAGACATAAATTAGGAGTTGAATGGTTTGTAGGTACCTCAAGAGAAGACCGTACTGGAGTTAAACGAGAAGAACGTAGACAAACAGACCCAGTTAATCTGAGCTTCTTGATTAATGCTCAAGCTCTAATCTTTATAGGTAGGAAGAGACTTTGCTTTCATGCTTCACCTGAAACCAGAAAGTTCACTCACCTATTAAAGAAAGCCATAAAATTAGTAGACCCTCATGTTGCTAAGGTTATGGTACCTGATTGTTTATACCGTAATGGTTGTCATGAATTAATAAACTGTGGATATTATGACAAAGTCAAACTTAAAGAAAGACCTTAAATTATATATAAAGGCCAGAGAAGCTTACTATAACGGAGAAGAGATAATGCCTGATATTGAATTCGATGCTCTAGAGAAAAAGCTAGGCATGGAAAACAGACTGATTGGTGCACCTTCTACCAGTAATAATTATACTGTACCTCACCCATTTATTATGGGCTCATTAAATAAGATACAGGTACATAAAACATCAGATTGGAATGATCTGTATAAACAATTACCAGATGTAATTAAGAAACATTCAGTAATTGTTACACCCAAATATGACGGGTGTTCTTTTGAAATGGTAGTAAAGTACGGAAAACTATTCTCTGTATCAACTCGAGGTGATGGTAATTGGGGAAAAGATATTTATAGTTTGATGAGAACTATGCTAATCAAACAACCAATTGATTTTAATGCGTTTAAAGACCACGAATGCTTTATTCTCAGAGGAGAGGTATTAATAAGTAAAGCTACATTCGAAAAGAAATACTCAGAGGAGTTTAAGAACCCAAGGTCTTTCGTATCAGGTATGGTAAACTCTGATTATGATGATTCTAATGAAGTAGAATTCAAGAAAGCTTCTGACCTTGAGTACGTTATATATGATTATAGGTACATCAAAGATAATACCTTAATTGACTTAGACGATAAAGATGTAGTATCTATGGTAGATAAAACGGGTATACCTTATCCAGCAACCTTTATCTTCTCTGATGGACTATTAAAGTCTTCGTTCAAGGAAGTATACTACACTCTATCAAACTTCAGGTCTGAGTATAAATTCCCATTAGATGGGTTCGTAATAAAACCAAGTTCAAATCATAGAGATAAGGTACCAACAGAATATCCTTCAGATTGTATAGCTATCAAGTTTGAACCAATGGTATCCGAGACTACGGTAGTTAATATAAATTGGAATCTTGGTAAAACTGGAGAATACTACCCAACACTACAGGTAAAACCAGTAGTACTTGATGGTAAAACTATAACCAATGTATCAGGTCATAACTATGGTTTCTTAGTGGATAAGGTCATTGGAATAGGCTCAAAGATAGTTATCTCATTAGCTGGAGATATTATACCTTTTATTTATAAGGTAAAAACCTTTGGAGAGAATCTACCTCTACCAAAAGGAGAATTTACAGTTAAAGATTGTCATGCTTATGCTGTACTATCAAAAGACCAAGGCATAAAGAATAAATTCTTAAATTCATGTGATATACTATCTGTACCAGGATTAGGACCTGCATTATCAGAACAATTATATGAATACCTAAAAGAGAATGGCAAAGCAGTTTCAAATATACTTAGAGTAAAACCTAAGGTTATAAAAAGAGCTATACCTACTTTATTAGGTAAGAAAATATACACAGAATTCAAGAAGATACTACAAGATATTACTCTTGCTAAGATAATACAAACTATGTGCCTTGATTCACACGGTCCAAAGGTATGCAATATATTAGAACGTATAATACTTACAGGAGAAGGTAAACTACCTAATTATAAAACAGAATGGGTTTTATCAAAGGATTCCAAGGAATTTAGAAAATTAAATAAGTTACTAAAATCAATGCACAAGGGCATAGAAGATTTTCATCTAGAGGAATCAAATCAAACTTTATGTATACTTACTGGTAGTCCAAAACAATATAAAACTAAAGCTGAGTTTTTAAAAGCTAATCCTGAATATAAAGAAACCTCATCTTTTAGTGAAGCCAAGATTATATTTACTGGAGACATAAACTCTACATCAAGTAAAATGCTGAAAGCTAAGAAATTAGGTCTTACAGTTAAGGAGTACTAGGTATCAATTATATAATAAGTAAATAAAATAACAACATATACAATGGCAAAGAAACAAAAACAATTACCAGATTTAAGTAGTCATGACCCATTAGTACCTATAGACCTAACATCCATAGGTGGTAATGGAGACCCTTGCTTTGGTAAAGCATATGACTTAAGTACTAAAGAGTGTAAGTTATGTGGTGATTCTGAACTATGTGCTTACAGAATGAGCCAACTACTTAATAAAACTCGTAAAGAGTTAGAAGAAGAAAATCAGTATAAGGATTTAGACGTATTAGAAGATGTAACTGGTATTAAAAAATACTTACGAATATATAAAAGAAAAGGGTATACACGTAAAGAGTGTATAAGCAAAGCTAGTAATAAGTTTGAAGTACCAACTAAGATAATACGTAAAATATATAAGGAGATAAGCTGATGTACAAAGTTACAGAAATTGTTATCCCTATAATAACACGAATACTTTCAAGGTATATGAACAACCCAAATCAATGGGTTGGTAGAGAATGTAAATTGGAAGATATCATAGGTAATAAGAAAGATATGGTTCATATCATAAAAAGTATAAATGATGAAGTGGATAAGACTGTATTCGATTTGAAGTTTACATATCATGATGGTATTACCTATGGAGACCTTATAGATAAAGTTCATAATTTTTCAAACATAAAAAATTTACAACATGGAAAGAATTAGATTCGTAAAAGTACGTAAAGTACATGAACCAACAAGAAATAATGTTGGTGATGCTGGTTTAGATTTCTACATACCAGAGGATTTTAAACTGTCTGATATTGCATTGAGTAACCCTCATTTAGAAATATCAGAAGTAGCAAATACAGAAAACACTGTAAGTCTAGCTTACAATGAAGGTAATGTTACTGATATCTTCCTTGGACCAAATACAAGAATTAATCTACCAAGTGGTATTAGAATATTAGCAGAGCCTATTAATTCAGCTCTGATAGTAGCAAATAAATCAGGTAGAAGTTCTAAACAAGGTTTAATATTCACTGCTCAAGTAGGTGATTCACCTTATACTGGAGAATATAACCTATGTGTATATAATACATCATGCAGACCAGTTCAACTAAAAGCTGGAGAGGCTTTGGTTCAGTTGATTCATACACCAATTTATTTAACTGACCCAGAAGAGATTACTCAGGAAGAGTTCGATAAAGAAGCTAAGAACTGGGGAACAAGAGGTGATAAAGGTATGGGATCTGGTAATAATAAACCTAAAAAGTAATGGACATACGTACAATAAAAGAAACACCTGAAGAGGTAAAAGATGGCCTATTCTTAGAAAAGATTTTTGAGTTACAGAAGAGACTTATGGAAGGTTACATTGGCAAGATTGAAAAGAATCTACCAATGTACCCCATAAGTATAAATTCAGAACAAGGTCAGTTGGTACTTAAAGATTTCTCTGCAAGAGTTATAGAAGAGACTGCAGAAGGTTATGAATCAACAGAAGAAGCTATAAGAATAGCAGAATCAGTGGGTTGGAATATGGACCTATTAACTCATGACCAGTTCGAGATGGTAATAAACCATTTGCAGAACTCAAACGAAGAACAAGCAGATGCCTTTGCTTTCTTTACAGAGTTATTCATCTATGCTAATATCGGTCCAGAGGATATATATGAATACATCTACCAACGTATACTAAAAGGTACAGACCATTCAGTAGATAATCTAAATGGTTTATTTAGTCTTGGACACTTTATATTACAGACCGAAGGTTATGTAGAACCTAAACTTCAACTATTTAACTTAGTAACTGAACAATTACTAGTTGACCACAACAAAGATGTAGAACATGTACTAAGTTATATTCCTGGATTCAGAAGTATAACTCGTGAACTGCATTCAAAAGAAGATAATATGCTATGGAAAGTATGCTATCATCTTAACATAGGTAGAAACTTCTTAAAGAATAAGACTTGGAAACAAACCCAAGAATTAACGGATGGTTTACGTTACCAGGAACAGATAGTAAGAGCTTTCATTGCTTACTGCGGTTACTTAAGTGTTATGGGTTTTACACCAGAAACATTCTATGTACTCTTCTTTAAGAAACATAAGGTAAACTGTTTCAGACAGGCTAGTAATTATTAAAATATACACATATGAAAAAGAATTTCGGTAAAGTACAGAAAAGAAAAGCAGAAGCTAGAGAGTTAGAAGAACTTATTCGTAAAGAACAACAGGCTGCTAAGGCCCTAAGAAAATCTAATTCGTAATATGGGTGGTTGGAATAAGCCGCTTGAAGGTCTAAAGTTAAACTCAGAAGAAACTTGTCATGCTGTTGAATTTGCTACTTCACAAGAGGCATGGGAAAAGTTAAATGAGGGTTTTCTAACTTTAGACCCTCTATTGTTCTCAAAGGGAGCAGTGGCAAATGCAGGAGTAGCAGTATGCTATAATGTATTTATAAAAATACGTAGAGCTTGGGTAGACCCTGAATTCGATTATGGTCGTCACTTTAATTATACTGAAGCTAAGTGGACAGTATTATTAAACAACTACATAGACTTTAATCAACTAGACTTGATTAAATCTCAGCTTAATGTAAAGAAGACAACCTATAATCAGAATTATAATATAAGCTACCTATTTAATAATTCACATAATAATGGTAAACAATGCCTTCTAGCAGCTACCTTTAGTAAAAGGTTTCAAGAGGATATACCAGTAGTAACTGTAGTTCTTAGAGCTTCAGAAATTACAAAGAGACTTATATTCGACTTCTTACTGGTTCAACGTATGGCAGAATATGTATATGGTAAAGACCAGGCAGTACAGATAAATGTATTTGCTACACAGATGTATGGTAACGTAGAAACTCTCTTAATGTACGTAGCACATAAACCTTTCAAAGATATTTTCAAAGGTTATGATAAAAAATCTTCTTGGTACAAGAGAGTAAAAGAAGTATATAATAAATTCAGGGACGGTACTCCTGAAGAGTTCTCTAAGTTTAAAGTATATCTAAGAGCATTTAAGGTGATACGTCCAGACCTGTATGAATATAAACCTTTGTTAGCAAAAGATTTAAACTTGGGAGATGATACAATCGAATACCCAGAAAGTTGTATCACATTCTCTCAGCGTAAATCCTATAAAAGGAAGCTTCTTAAAAGAAAATCAGCTCATAAAGCATAGTGATTAACTTTATTATATAAAATACAAATAATAAGAATATGAGAATATACAGTAACACAAGAGAGTTAATGTCTGAAATGGGCAGAGACTTATGGGAAATGGGTTTATTAAATAGACCTAAAACTTACCAGAATAAAGACATCTCTAAAGATGATAACATGGTAACTAAAGAAGAGATCTGTAAACAGTACTGTCTTACAGAGTTACCAGACCCAGAATTCCTATTCATCTATACAAAAACATTTGAATGGGCAAAAAAAGAGTTTCAAGAGAGAATATCTGGTAAGGAACTTAATCCTGGTAATGCTTGGGAACTTAATCCTGGTATGTGGAAAGAGTTTTTAGTAAAAACTGACCAAGGTATGAAATTCGACTATACCTATGCTGAAAGGTTTAATCGAAATAATGGTACTGAGAATTCAGGTACGGTTATCGAAGAGGTTATTAAATTACTAAAAAATGACCCAGATACTCGTAAAGCAATTATACCTATATTCACAGGTAGTGATACTAAACATTACTGTGGTGATGCTCGTATACCTTGTTCAATGTATTACGATTTACTTATCAGAGATTTAGGTAATGGTAAACAATTGAATCTAGTATATCACCAACGTAGCTCTGACTTTGTTGGACACTTTGGGGATGATGTATATCTAGCATGGTGTATGATGGAATACATAGCAAAAGAAGTTGGTGTAAAACCCGGTTTCTTATTCCATACAATTGATTCTCTACACTGTTATAAGAGAGATTGGCATTTATTAAAAACTTCGATAGACGAGTTAATTTAATTATTGATGATTGGTTGGAGGTATCGGTATAACTATCGGTATCTCCTTTTTAACTGTAACAAGTATGAGAAGAACAAGATATCACATTATTAAAAACAGACAGGAACTAGATACTCTTATAGAATCTTGTAAGAAGACTGGTTATGCCTGTATCGACTATGAAACTAATGCTAGAGGTATATATTATAATGATTTTAAACCTACTATACTTTCAGTAAGTTTCATGCCAGGATTTGGTTGTTCTATACCTCTAGACCACCCTGAAACTAAAAAGTACTGTGGTAACAACTGGAACTGGAAAAAAGAACTTAGACACTTTGGTAGAGAGGTAATAGAAAACCCAGAAATTACTAAGGTTGCTTGGAATGCTAAATTCGATGACCAGATAAATCAGAAGTACGGTATATACTATAGAGGTACCTTATTAGATGGTATGTTAGCTAAGTATGTACTTAATGAGGAACGTCCACACGGTCTTAAAGATATGGTAAGATTATACTTACCTGAATCGGCAGACTATGAATCAGATAAAGGTTTTGATAAGTTACCTTGGGATAAGAAACCACTTAAGAGCTTATGCAAATATGGTTGTCAGGATACTGACTATACATTCCGTTTAATGATATTCTTTGAGAAAAAACTTATTGATTTAGGTTTTTATTCAGTATTCAGAAACCTGTTTATGTGTAATTCAAGGGTTCTTACATCAGTAGAGAAAGAAGGTCTATACGTTGATGTTGAATTTAATAAAAAATTATTAGCAGAATATAAGCCTAAAATAGATAAAGCCTATAATACTATTATGGAATTACCAGTAGTTAAGAAATTCCAAAAGTATTACATAAAACAACGTATAAGTGCATATCTAGAAAGTATAGAAAGGGAATTAGAAGATTTAGATTATAATGATCCTAAAGATGCTAGAAAGATAGCTTCTAGGGAGCAAAAAATATCCAACGTTAGAGCTGGCATATATTCAAATAAAACAGAGAGAGAATTAGTAAGACCAATAAACCTTAACAGTAAGAAAGACTTACCTGAGTTAATGTTTAGTAAACACGGTTTTAAAATGACACCTCTAAAAGAAACAGAATCTGGTTCACCTTCAACTGATGAAGAAAGTTTAGTTAAGTTAAGACTTCAATATAAAGACCCAGAATGCGATAAAGCCGTATTCCTCGATAACTTATTAGAACTTAGAGGTTTAGAGAAAATGTATAAAACATACATAGTTGGTTGGAGTGAAAAAGTACAGGATGATAATAGGTTACACGGTAGATATAATATCCACGGAACAGATTCTAATAGGTTTAGTAGTTCTGAACCAAATATGCAACAAATACCTAAAACCTCTGTAGACCCTAATATAAAGAAACAATTAGTAGCTCCACCAGGTTATTTATACATTGCATTCGACTACTCACAGGCAGAGTTAAGAATGATGGCTCACTTATCTGGTGATGAAACCTATCTTAAGGCTTTCAGAGATGGAGTAGACCCTCACCTTTCAATTGCTGCAAAGAAATATGGAGTACCTATTGAAGAAGCCACAAAAGCACACGATGACGAGAATCACCCAGACCATAAACTTTGGAAGATACGAAGAAAGGGAGCAAAACAAATTGCTTTCGGACTTATCTATGGTATTGGTTCTGCCTTACTAGCTGTAAAACTATCAGACCCTAAGGCAGGTATTATAGTAACCAAAGAAGAAGCTCAGAAAGAGATGGATGAATTCTTTGCAGATCACCCTAAGATTAAGAAGTTTAAGGCTAAACAGGAGAAACTTATTAAGAAGTACGGTTATTATACACAATTATTTGGTACTAGAAGAAGATTACCTCAAATATACTCTGATAGTAATGCAGATGTAGCTTATGCAATACGTCTTGGACTTAACTTTCCATGTCAAGGGGCTGCTGCTAATATGACTAACTTTGGAGCTATATTGCTTTATTGGAGAATGCGTCAAGGTAAATTACCAATGATGAAAGAAGCTTGTACAGTACACGATGCCGTATACATGTATTCTAAACCAGAGAATATAAATACCTGGACAGTACACAGTATATGGGAAACCCTACGTAACCCAAGTACTAAGAAATACTTTGGTTTCCAGGTAGATGACGTAGCTATGTCAATGGACTTTACTATAGGTAGGTCTATGGCAGAAGAATTACCTTTCATACCAGGTTATGACTATAATAAACTATTAGAACCTGACTTCAGTGTAGAAGAGTATATGAAGGAGTACCACACATTCAAATCTAAAAAGGTTGGTAACTTTACTGCTGCTTCTCCTGAGGTATTCGGTAAATTGTATAAAAAAGAAATGAGATCCTATGAAGAAGATTTTAAGAGGAGTAGAAAGAGTTAAATACCGAGCTAAGTGTAACTACTGTGATACAGAGTTTGAATATGAGATATCAGACGTTAAAAGTACCTTCAGTAGACACCTTATGTCAAATATGAGGGTAGTAACATGTCCTTGCTGCGAAAGAGAATTAGCTCACATTGATAGTGTAAGTTCTAATTTAACAACTGAATCACTATGAACATAGACATAAAACCTATAAAAGTTAAGTACCAAGGTAAATCTATAACAATAGATATACAGAAAGAACTATCCATAGATAGAAATAAGCTTGAAACACAGCTTAAAGAATCACCTTCTAGTTATTTCATACTATGTTCTATACGTAATCAATATATACGTAAAAGAGATATACTAGCAAGAGAAAGGGATGAAGCTTATGCTAAAGCTTTTACCTTCATTAAAGATACAAACCCAGCCTGGAGCAATGATTATGTAACAAACAAAGCAACTTGCAACCATAAGTATATATCTATATCTAATAGGTATTTAAAATCAGTAGAAAAGGCAGCAAAATTCATCGACTTATGTAAGGCCTATGAAGCACGCGAAGGCGTTCTTAGAACTTTAAGTGCTAATTCACGAAGGTCTTGATAGTTACTATAGTATAATGTAAATCATTAAATAATTAAACAATGTACGTAGAACAAAATTTCATTAGTAAAGAACAAGCAATTCAGATAAAGAATATCTTAGCTTGTAAATTAGGTGGTTCATTACCACAAAACCGAGTAATGATACTTACACCTAAGAATACTGATTTAAAGGTAGGAGGTATTATCTTACCTGATAATACAGATAAAAAAGACCTACCACGTAAAGGGGTTATGGTTCAAGGCGGTATTCTAACAGAAGAGTACACGTGTTACAGAGATTCACTTAAGGTGGGTAGAATACTTACTTACGGTATGTATGCTGGTAAAGAAATAGACTTTCCTGAAGATCTCTTTAAAGAAGTAGAAAACTTTAATCCTGAAGATCACACATTCACCATATTAAGTATACAAGAGATTATTTACACCGAATCAAATAAAAAATAACAACATGGCAAAAGAAAAGAAAAAGAAGTTATCTTCATCTGGTATGTCTACTAAAGAGAAGATGTTACAGAGAAAAAAGAAGTTAGCTGAAAAGGGTACAGGTAATGGTTTTGTATTCCCTAAGAATGGTACTACACGAGTTAGACTACTCAGCCCTGGTCCAACTGAAGAACTTGGTTGTGAAATAGTTAGATTCTATTTCGGTGGTCATTCAGTATATTCTCCAGCTACATTCGATGAACCTTGTCCAATAATGGAGAAGTACCAAGAGTTAAAATCTTCTAAGAATGAAGACGATAAAATCTTGGCAAAGAAATTAGTACCAGGCCGTCGTTATGTATTGGCTGCTTTGGTATATGCTGATGAAAAAGGTAAGGAACTAGACTACGATGGTAAACCCCGTTGCGTATTAGTACCTGCATCAGTTTATCAAGATATCATCGAACTTTATCTAGATGAAGATGAAGCTGGAGATATGACAGACCCAGTAAATGGTTATGACATTAAGATTGATAGAACTGGAACAGGCCAATTCGATACATCTTATTCAGTAAGAAATTGTAAACCAACAAAGGTTGATAAGAAACTTCTTCAAACAGTAGATTTGGAAGCAATGGTTCGTTCTCAGATTAAATCTTATGAAGAACTTGAAGAAGAACTCAATAAGTTCTTAAATGAAGATCCTTCAGACGATGAAGAGGAAGATACTAAGGTTAAGAAAGATAAAAAGAAGAAGAAAAAGAAGAAGCACGGAGATATCTAATAAAGGTACTCTAGCTAAATAACTTTTCATACTAGTTATATATGTAGGGAGGTGGTTAGTTATTAGCTATCTCCCTATTTTGTTGAATATATTATAATATGGCAAGAAAGAAGATAAAAATCCCTACTCTCAGGGAATTACAGAAAAAGTACCCTACACAGTATATTGCTAGTGAGGTAGATGAGAGTAAAACACCTTGGTTACCTTCAAGATTCTTAGCTTTCAATAAAGTACTTGGTGGAGGTATACCTTTTGGTAAAGTATTAGAACTATTCGGAGAAGAGAGTTCTGGTAAATCATTGATGGCATTCGACTTTGCTTATTGTTGTCAATATCTTGGTGGTATAGTATTATGGATAGATGCAGAACAATCTTTTACTAATTCATGGGCAGAAGTAAACGGTTTAGATTTATCTAGAGTAGTAGTATACAGAGAAACTGCAATAGAAAAGATATCAGACTGGGTAGCTTCTATGTCTTTATATTGGAGAAGTCAACTTACTAATAACGAACCAATATTATTGGTATTAGATTCAATGTCTGCTCTAGATACTGATGCTAATATTAATTCTGAAATGGATAATGCTTCTGCTGATATGGGTAATAGAGCAAAGGCAATATATAAATATTTCAGAATACGAAATGAGATGTTATATTCTCTTGGTATTACACAGTTATATATTAATCAATTACGTAAGAATCTAAAAGCAGGTATGTTTGAGAATCCCGATGTAACTCCCGGAGGTAAGGCATTAGCTTTTTATGCTTCATTACGTATAGGTATGTATGGTGGTAAACAAATCACAAAGAAAATAAAAGGCAAAGAACGTAAGATAGGTAGAGTAACATCAATACGTACGATTAAAAATAAAGTAGCTCCACCAGGACCAACCTTGAAAGGAACTCCTTTGTATAATAACCCTAAATACGTTGATAACATCGGTTTCGATAGACTTCACTTCTTAGATGAGATATTATTGGAAGAAGAGATAATCGAAAAATCTGGAGGTGGTACATATTCTTATAAAGGGAATAATTTATGCCGAGGTCAAGAGAAATTTATTAAACTTCTAGAGGAAGACGATGATCTCCGTAGAAAGTTGATTAAGAAAGCAGGTATAAATACCCTTGGAACTACCAAAAAATTACTAGAAAGTTTAACAGAAAACCTCTACCCAGTAGAAGGTATATCAGACGACGACTATGAAGGAGAAGAAGATGAATAAAACACACCCAGAACACTATGCTCAACAAGGCATAGAGCCTATTGATTATATTGAGGCAAATAACCTCAATTTCTCTGAAGGTAACGTTGTTAAGTATGTAACTAGACATCGTAAAAAGAATGGTAAAGAAGACCTATTAAAGGCAAGGTGGTATATCAATCGATTAATCGAAACTGAATATGGCAACGAAGAATAAAAATAATACTAGTAAGACAGCAGATAAAAGGCTGTCTTACCTTTTAGTAGATGGTGAAGGTCTATTACACCAGAGCTTCCATAAGTTCAACAGATTTACTGCACCAGATGGAACTCCAACAGGAGCAGTATTTGGTTTCTTTAAAAGTCTACATCACTACATGTACAGGTTTAAACCTGATGATATGTACATAGTATTCGACAATGGTCATTCTAAGTACAGAAAAGATATATTACCAACCTATAAAGCACATAGAAAGAATATATCAATTGATTATGAATCATTGCAGAATCAAAAAAAGCAGATTATGCAACTTCTTAGATATCTAAGAATTAAGTATATCTATGATAAGCATAAATTATGCAATTATGAAGGAGATGATTTCTTAGCATACCTAACTTTAAAATACTTACCTCGTAAATCTAAGATAACCTTAGTTACATCAGATAAGGATTTCAACCAATTACTAAGGGGTCAAACAGTAAAGATCTACAATATGCGTAAAGACCAGATTGTTATGGAACTTAATTGTGAGGCTCTATTTGGTTATAAGTCAAAAGATACAGTAGACTACCTAACTTTGGTAGGGGATTCTTCTGATGACATCCCAGGGTACCCAGGTATAGGTGATAAGAAAGCAAAGATATTCCTTGAACAATTTGGTTCAATTCAGAATTACCTTGATGGCGATGAATTCCTTAAAGGTGATGAGGGTCATAAAAAGATGTTAGAGGTACGTGATAGAAATAGAGCTCTTATCGATTTGAAATGGTTTGTTAATCAATATCCACTAAAACCAGAAGATTTACCCGTTAAGACCTATAAGAGTAAGAAGCTTAAAATGCTAAAATTCAAAGAATTTGCAGTATCTAACTCGATAAGCTCATTCTTAAACAAAATGTTTTTACAAAATTGGGAAGAACAAATAATTCGTAGTTATGGAAAAGATGAATAATACAAACGTAATGTTCCTTGGGTTTAGTGGTAGTGGTAAAACTACTCTAGCTAACAAATTAGTAGATAACGGTTTTACATTCATATCTGGAAGTATGTCAGACCTATTACCTCTTACAAAAGATGAGAAACACGGAGATATGTTATCTCATGATTCTAAAGAGTTAGCTTTGCAGGATTACCAACTGTTGAATCTAAGGAATAAAGCTTTTAAGGAAGCAGCAGAATCTGGTTTGGTTAACGTAGTAAGTGATAGAAGTTTTGTAGATAATGCTGCATATTTCTTATATAAACAGGCCAGTGTACTACCACAGTGTGAGATAGAACAATTTATAAGTATGTGCAGACAGTGTTTAGCAAAACATTGTACTCACCTGATATTCTTACCATTCACCTTTGAAACATTCCAGAATTGGGTAATAGAGAATAATGATAAGAGAATACTGAACCAGTACTTTCAGTGGACAATTTCTCAAATCATGTTTATGGCTCTAGAAAGATTTGGTTACGTAAAACAACAAAGCATTGAAGATATGCCTAATGTTAGTATATTCAAATCTAAACAATCTTTGGATTATGGTGCAGAAGTAGGTATCATAAACAACATATATGGTAATACCAGAGTACTGATACTTAAAGAGTTAGAGCTAGATAAAAGAGTTGAAATTATAAACTTGTTTGTAAATGACAAGATTTAAGAAAAACAAGAAAAAGGAAGGCAAGGAGTTATTAGCCCTTGCCTTCTCTGATTTACACCTCAACCTGTGGGCAAAGTTTAATGATAATAAAACCAGAACTAAAAACGGTTTTGATGTAATAGAAACCTTATGTGCTGAATCACAGAAACGAGGTGATGTACCTATTCTATTCTGCGGAGATATGTTTCATAAACCAGAAAACATAGACCAGGAACTTGCCTTAATGGCTAAGAGTTTCTTTGATGATTTAGTTAATAAGTTTCCAAGACAACGTATTTATTGTATAGAAGGTAATCATGACTTAAAGAAAGTAAATACATTAGGTAATATCACCAAAGGTTGGATTAGTTTATTCCAAAACACAGTATTAAATGTCCTAGAACCAGATACCCTATTGAACATCGGACCATTCAAAGAGTTTCAAGTACATGGTATACCTTACATAGACCATAATACTGGTTTATCTGAGTACCTTAAGAATAGAAGATTAAACGCAGATTATAAACATATACTATTACTACATACTGATTATCCAGGTGCAAAAGATACTGATGATAGAAGAATAGATTCAGTAGAGAATCTAAACTTAAATACCCTATCAAGGTTTGATTTAGTTCTATGTGGTCATATACACAAACCTCAAAAGCTTGGTAAAAAGGTTTATATGATTGGAGCTCCATTACATCAACGACGAACCGATAAGAATTGCGATATGGGTTATTGGGAGGTATATACAGATTTAAGTATGAAGTTTATACATCTAGCTAAATATCCAAGGTTCATAGATGTAGAAAAAGATACCGATGTAAAAGATGATGGTAATTATTACACCGTACTACCAAGTAAGATAAACTTACCTGACGTAGTGAATCATAAAATCACTAAACAACTTTCAAAGAAAAGATTGGCACATAGGTACATGAAACAACAAGGTATTAAAGATAAGTGTAAGGAAGATTTATTGGTAAAAATACTAAAAGAATCAGAACAATGATAACATTTATAAGATTAAGAATAAAAGGATTTTGTTCATACGAGGGTGATAATACCTTAGACCTTAATCAAGGTACATCGGTAGTAATACGAGCAAGTAATGGTGCAGGCAAGAGTTCTATATTCTCTGCTTTGGTATGGTGTTTATACGGTAAATCTATAAAAGGTACTTCAGATGTAAATACCAAGAAGAAGTACCAAACAAAAGACTACCAAGGTACTTTGGTAGAGGTATACTTTCAACGGGATAATTCATTCTATAAAGTTACACGTTGTCAAAACTATACTGGTACACTTGAAGATGGTGCAAAAGGTAAAGATAGGCTCTTAGTAGTAAAAGATGCTGTACCTCAAGATATCAAAGGTAAGGTTAAATTACAGGAGTTCTTAAATAATGAGCTTGGTTTAACCTATAACCTATTTATGAATTCTATCATGTTTGGCCAGGGTATGAAGAAATTGATACAAGAATCAAATACTGATAAGAAGAAACTATTTGAAGAGGTATTCAATCTCAACTATTTGAATGTAGCTACTACCTTGGCTAAGCAATATAAGAACAAAGTATCTAGTAAGGTTTCTGAACTATCTTCAAAGCTTAGGTCATTGGAGAATGAATATAATACTGCCAGAGAAGCTTATAAAGATTTCAGAAGTAGGGAAAAGAATTTCAAATTCGAATTAAAAGAAGAGAAGAGCAAACTATTAAAACATAAGAAAACTCTAGAGAAAGATATAGAAAGTACAAGATTAACTTATAATAAAAAGAAAATTAGTACTCTAGAGAAAAAGCTTAATACACTAAACGAAACGTATTCAAGCTTAAATAATGATATAAGTAAGGCAAAGACAATTTCTAACCAACCTTTAATAGAAGTTATAACTCATGTTGTAGACCTATTGGAAGCAAATAAGGTATCAAAGGCTTTGGCTTTAGTTAAAGAAATTAAGAGGGCGTATCTAAGTATCGAAGACTTAAACGATAAACGTGAATCCGTAAGAGATGATATCTCAGATATAAAAGAGAAATTAAGAAAGTTCAACTCTATTGAATCGGATATCGAAGATTTAGAAGAATCTCTTGAAGAGTTAAATACAAAGTTATCGAAGTTAAAGGGCCAAAAGTTAGAAATACTATCACCTAAGTACAAAAAGAAAGCTCACAAACTACACACAGATATTGATAATGTAAAAGGTAGTTTAGATAAATACAAGCTAGAGCTCGACAACTATAATTGGTTAATATCTGACCCTCTAAGTAATAAAGGTATAAAGGCATACTTATTCGATTCTTCATTAGGTAGGTTAAATAATACGCTAGAAGCTTATTCAAGAGTATTAGGTTTTAGAATTGCTTTCGAAGTAGATTTAGATTCTACAAAGAAAGATTTTGTAACTACTATCGAAATGGATGGTGAATACTATGACTACGATGAATTATCAGGAGGTCAACAACAGTTGTGTAATGTGGCTATGGCATTAGCAATGAACGAAACATTAACTTCTTCGAAAGATATTAACATAGCTTTCTTAGATGAAGTATTCGAATCATTATCTACCGATAACATAGATATCGTTATATCATTATTGGATAATGTATTTGAAGGAAAAAATCTATTCCTTATTACACACCAAGATTCATTACCTTTATCTAATTTTAAGACCTTGCAAGTTGAACGTATTAATGGTATAAGCTGGTTTAGAATACTATAAGGTTATAAATAACAAACTAAACAACAATACAAATGACAAACTCAAAAAATAAAGGTTCAAGGTTCGAAAGATCAGTTGCAAAATACTTTACTGATTGGTCTGGCTTTACATTTGGAAGAACTCCATACTCAGGGGCTTACCATAAAAGTAAAGACCTATCCTCAGACGTTATGTGTACTGATGATAGACACGCCCATCGTTGTAAATTATCAATAGAGTGTAAGAATTATAAGGATATAAACTTCGAACATACTCTATTAGGTACAAAAGGCTCAGTAATAGAGAAATTCTGGGAACAAGCAAAACGTGATGCAGAAAGATCATCTAAAGTACCTATCTTGGTTATGAGATATAATTCAATGCCAAAAGGTGAATTCTTCTTTGTTGTAGACCAAAGTTTAGGTAGTGTAATGGAAACTCAACTTCAAGGTAAGGGTGAAAGAAGCATGACTATAGTGACCCCAGAGAATACATTATGTATCTACATGGCTTCTGCTGTACAAAAGTATGTGAATTACAAAAGTATACACAAACAAGCAAAATTACTAGTTAAATAATATGAAAAAGTCAGGCTCTAGAAAGAAAGTATACTGTATATTCTACCTCGATAAGAAATATTTTAGTAATATAAAATCTCAACTGGAAGAAGCCGGTATTAAAGGAGTAAAACCAATAATACCAATGGTAAATGTGCTTAAAAAAACACATAAAGGTAAGATGGTATATTCTAAAGAGCCCGTACTTTTTAATTATGGGTTTATGAAAATGGATATTCAACTAGCTCATAATCGTACATTTCTTAACAAATTAAAGAAGACTATACCTGGTATACATCACTGGGTAAAAGATACAGTAACTATACACCCAAGGAAAAAGAAAGCAAGGGTTGATAATGCAGAAGATTTTGATGACTTCTCTCTAATTGCATTATGCCCTAAAAACGATGTAAAGAGGTTTATCAGAATTGCTAAAGATAATAAGAAGTATTCTTTAGATGATTTAGTAAATCTCAAGGTAGGACAATTCGTTCATTTAAAAGGTTATCCTTATGAAGGTGTTGAAGCAACCGTTACTTCTGTAGATTTAAAGAATAGATTGGTAGGTTTAGAAATGGTAGTAAACTATGGAACTATGAAACTATCTCTACCATTTGATAATGTATTATACTCTGTGTATCAAAACTATGACCCAGACGTATTATATGCTAGTTATCTAGATAAGAAAGAAGAAGATATTACTCAGGAGAAGATAGATAATATATTAAATAAAAGAACATATTAGTATGAACGAAAATCAAAAAAGAGCTTGGGAGTGGTTGCTTGAGAAAGAGCAGCACTCCCTTTTTTTGACACTAGGGCAAGGTAAGTCTTCGTGGGAAGCCGGAGAAATGCTTGGTTTATCTCATTATAAATACCTTGAGATTAAAGAAAGGGCAGAGGTATTTTTCAAACTATTCACTAACTTTTTAGAGAAATGGCCAAGTATCTTCAGACCCGGTAATCCTTGCCAAGAGAGTTTCAAGGATTTAATAGATGCTTTTATCTGTCGTAGAGTTAAACGTAAAAGTGCAGCATTATTTTCTGGTGATTCAGCTAATTTAGTAAAGAAGATAAGTACTGCTTCTATACGAAATAACCTTAAACTGTTAAAGGAATCTGATGACCCTTGGGATAAGGATACCCTGGCTTTGATATTAGAATTCGACAGATGGAATAATTTTAGAATCTTGCCTCATGAGTGGCAACAACCTTCTGCATATAAGCGTAGATTAAATAAGAAAGATAAGATATACATTAAATATCTACTAGACCCCGTAAAGACACCTTTTTGGATGCTAAAGAAGATTAAGGAAAGATTTTACTACAGAGGTCGTAAGGCAGATAATACGGCATACGTAGCTCTAATATCAAAGAGATTATTTAAAGAAGGTTACTTGGTAATGCCTATACGTAAAGACCCAGAAGTTATAAAAGAAATAACCAGTTTCTACATGTATGTATTCGATAGCAAGTATGATGCTGACTCATTAGGTTTCAAGATATCAAATTATTATATACAAACTTCTAGAGTTAGATTAGGTCAGAAATTTTGGCCAGAGTATAGAGAGATAGTACAAAGAGCTTTAAACTATAATGAGATGAATAATATCAATTTCAGTAGAGAGAACCTTGATATGGCAAGAGATCCTTCAGGCTCTATCAAAAAGGCTCGTGCTAAGAAAAAGAAAGTAAAAGGCAAATATGAATCTAGACCAATCGAATCTCTACCAGTTACTAGAGCTGATTCCTCAGCTTTTTATATAGAAAAATAGAAAATATTTGCATAATTAAAATTTAATGATTAATTTTGCATTATCAAATTAAATAAATAAAAATCATTAGCAACTATGGCAAAAAAGAAAATTCTCAGTAAGCAAAAAGAAGTACTCAGAAGAGATAATCTCACAAGAGGTACTTGGAAAGACCTAAAAAGACAAGCTATCATACTTGGAATGCCCTTCCCAGATGCTTGTGGATGCGGAATTGGAGGATTAATGGATTATATCAGTAGAAGAGACAATCCCGAACCAAACCCAGAATTAATCAATGAATATGATAAGTGGATTATTAAACACTTCGATGAAACTGGGGTTCCAAAGGATGACCCAATACGTAATTCAAGACTTAGACTGGGGTTTATAAGTGAAGAGGGAGAGAATGGAGAAATACTTAAAAAGAAAAGAGTACCAGGTATTTCAAAATCAAAATTCCGTAAGCCAAGAGAAAGAGATGAATTCAATCTGTTAAAAGGAACTAAGAAGTCTTATACATTCGAATTAACTAAAAAGGGCTATGACTTGGAGAGAATCATTAGAAGAGTACAAAAGAAATTCCCAGAAGCTAATGAGAAGTCAATTAAACTCTGGTCAAGAGCTGCTCAAAAAGATATGAAGAAAAATGAGGGTTCTAAGGGATAGGAGATTTGTATGGCCAGATAGGTATTATATATGGTCATACTTCCCTGAAAAGATACGAAAAAGTATTCACCATAGATCTGAAGCAAGGCTATATGCTAAAAACTATTGCAGAATACCCTACTTTTCTAGACTTCACGCTAGACATGTTGCAACATTCTATCATGGTAGGAAGGCTAATAAATATATTCATATTATAAGTGGTAAAAGGCTTATCAAACAAGGCATTACTACTTTCCCTAAATATAAATATGATGAGGTTTTCTTTTTAAGAGACCAAGTTAGACACCTAAGGCAATGGGCATACCCTATCGAATTCCGTTCAGATAAACATAGAAGAAGAAAATATATAACCATCATGAATAGAGCATTCAATAAAGGAGGCAAAAATAAGTTCAATGATACCTATAAGTTATATAATATTGGTAATCAGTATAGAAGGTTCTCTACCAAATGGTTAAATCGTAAATACCGTAATGTAAAAAGAAGGCTTTATAGGCAATTGGTAGAAGAAGACCTAATAGCTAAGGGTATACTAGAAAAGAATAGACACATAGCTGAATTTGATGAATAGCATCTATATCATAATGCAAATTAAACAACACCTCATATTATTAGAATACTCTTTCTAGATGAGGTATTTCAATATAATCTCAAACAAAGATATTTAGTTAATCATATTAATAACAAACATTAATTTTAAACAACATGGCAAAAGCTAAGAAAGCTGCTCCAGCTAAACAGGAGATTGAAAGAATCGAATTAGGTAATGGCAACGTACTAGTTAGATACGATGACGGTACTTGGGCAATCATTACAGTAATTCCTGCATCAGTAGTTGAAACCCTTACAGGAAGCTCTTCAGACGAAGACGACGAAGACGACGACGAAGACGACGAAGACGACGACGAAGACGACGACGAGGAAGACGACGACGACGAGGAAGACGACGACGAAGAGGAAGACGAAGAGGAAGACGACGACGAAGAGGAAGACGAAGAGGAAGACGACGACGACGACGACGACGACGACGACGACGAAGAGGAAGACGACGACGACGAAGACGACGAAGAAGAGGAAGACGACGAAGAAGAGGAAGACGACGAAGAAGAGGAAGACGACGACGACGAAGAAGAGGAAGTAACTCCAGAAGTTCTTGCAGGTGCTGACTTTGAAGAATTGGAAGATATCTGCGACGACAAGAATTTGGATACAGACCCAGATGACTTTGATGAGGACGAAGTAGAAAAACTCCGTGCTGCAGTTGCAAAGGAATTAGGTATCAAACTTCCTAAGAAAACAACTAAAAAGGGTAAGAAGTAATCTTACCCTACTATAGGTTATCATAACACTCATATATAACATTTTTCACAATTAAAAATTAAATTAAATTATGGCAACAAAGAAAGCTGCTCCTGTTAAGAAGGAGAACAAAACAAAGATGTCTGCTGAAGAAAAGGCAGCAAAGAGAAAAGCACGTATGGAAGCTCTTAAGAACCGCCCAGCAGGCCAACGTTGTAACTCAAAACAATTCGATGTAATTGTTACAGAAACTGGTAAGGTTGAAACTTACGGTTACGTAGTAAAGGTTAAGGGTCGTTCAGTAGGAATCTACACTACTACAGTTGCATATAACAACGCAGGAGAGGTAGTTTCAGTATCTAACTCATTCATTCCAGGAGAACTTACTATCAAGGCAAAGAAAGGTCACGGAGTAATCGGCGGTCAAAAACCTGGTAGAGGTTCAAATGACGAAGAAGATGATGAGGAAGAGGAAGAAGCTGAAGACTAATCACTAAATTCTCAATACATCACTAAGCTAATGGTTTGGCCCACTATCCGATAAAGGTAGTGGGCTTTTATTTTATAATATGGAACCCACAGAAAGAAGTATCATTATTCTTGCATTAGATAATCTTATAAATACTTATTCTATTGCACTAGAAAATAAGGATACTTGCCAAAATGAAGAGGAATTACAGCTTATCCAATTCACAATAGATAAAGCCAAAGAGATATTATATAATATGTCTCAAGATACAGAGACAGATAAACCTATAAATAAGCCTATATGGGAAAATCTTTAATAGAAAGGAAGTCTTTAATAGATATTATCAATCGTATCATTAGTACTAATGAACAGATAGAGAATATAATTAAGTCAACGGGGCTTAATACACAGGATTCTAAGATTAGAGTTAAACAACTTAATTCAAGATTAGATAAACTTCGTAAAGAGGTTAGTGAAAGAGTATCTGGTAACGTACATATACTAGACCTAGAAGTAAACAGAGGAGCCCGTTCAAGAGCTTTACTAACTAATATGACGAAAGCTGAAGTGAATTATTTATATAATAACTTCTCTCTGATATTTCCTGGAGAAAGTGTAACTGTTATAAAGGCTTCAACTTCGCCAACCTTTATAAAGTAGGGTCATTCTAGAATTTTTCGAATATTTCTTGCCTAAGTTGATTAAATCTCTACTATAGGTTTATATAAATAATATTCAAAACATGGCAATAGAAACCAAAACCCCTGGAGTTATGAAGTACTTAAGGTTATTAAGGAAATTCATAATAGATAATAATCTCAAACCAGAAAAGGATTATTCTAAACATCCTACATACGGTAAAGAATATAGGGATTTGTTATTCTCTCTACAAAAGGAAAGAGATAAACTACAGAAGATATATCCATTAACTGACCTAAAAGGTCTAAAAAAGTATATAAAAATGAAAAAAGAAAAGAAAGCAAAAAAGGCTGAGCAACTTAAAGCTGCAGAGGCTGAAGTAAAAGCAGCAAAGGCTAAGAAAGCAAAGAAGGCTGCTAAAGTTGAGAATTCTGAAGAACCTCAAGTAGTAAAGAAGGAAAAGAAGGCTGCTTCTCCAAGAGTAATGAAGTATGATTATCCATTAGTAAATGGTAAAGAAATGACTTCAGCAGAGAAGAAGAAGTACAGAATTGAGCAACGTAAACTTGCTAACGGTGGTAAACCTAAGGCTAAGAAGGAAGAAACTGCTAAGGTGGAGAAGAAAGCTAAGAAGGAAAAGGTTTCAAAAGAAGCTCCAGCTAAAGTAGAGAAGAAAGCTAAGGGTAAAACCTCTAAGAAAGCTAAGAAGGAAGAAGATTAAACTTAGCTTTAACTATTCACATAAATGTTTGATAGGGCTAAGGTAACATAGATATCTTAGCCCTTAATTGTATAATTTAACACATTATGGAAAAAGAAATATTCAAGCCAAAGATGAGAGTAACACTACTATCAGAAAATGGTTGCCCTACTTCAGATAGATTAGTGGATGCTTATACAGAATTAAATATGGGTTCTAAGGTTAAACATGACGGACCTATAAGAGTTGAAATAACTCTTAGTAATAAAACAGAAGTAGACCAGTTTAAGAATTACTTAGACCAACTTTCTGGCACCTTACCAATTAAGCAACCAACTGCTGGTAGAGGTAGACCTTCTACTGCAAGTACTGCTGTAGAGTTGAATTCTCCAAGAGAAGATATCCTAGAAGATGTTATTCAAATGGTAAACCAAGGTAAGACACAGAAAGACGTAATAAAATACCTAAGAGAATTAGGTTTCATCTTTATCCTTACAGAGGAGTTCAAGATGCACTTCCCAGATTTTGAATTTGATACCAAGGATATTGGAGAACCAACAAGTAACGGTCAATATCTTAAATCATTATCTTGGATGGTAAGATGTATCAAGAGAGCTAAAGATCCTAAGGCAGATAAGTTCGACCCACAGATTCTATTCGGATTCTCTATACTAGAAGGACCTTCTAAAAAGGTTGTACCTTACTTATACAGAGAACGTAAGAAGCCACTTAGAATAAAACCAGCTGAGAAGAATATGTCTTTCAGTACTGTAGGCTTCACTAAGTACCCAGTATATATGACTGAAGAAGAGAGATTGAAGTTCTCTACAGAGATACGTCAATTACTTAACAATCCAAATAAGAAGCCTTCTAAGTTCTTTATTAGATGGTACCCAGATTGTAAGTTCCCAGATAAACTAGTTGAACCTCTAGCTCAAGCATTACAAAGATAATATGGATAAAGCTACTGAGAAAGTTATTATTCAAATAGCTGAAATTCAACTAGATGCAATTAAAATAGCTAAAGAAGAACACCTAAATAAAGATAAGTTAAAAGATTTATGGGGTTATACAGTATACAATAAGGACATAGACTTAGTAGTAAGGAGATTGGTAGAGATGTATAGGCAGTTAATAGATTTACCTGAAACTATACGTCTACTTCCAGGTTACCAACTACGCCTATGTTCTAGTATACTATCAAGTAACTATGATACTTGGAGCTTAGATAACATAGAAGGTGTTCATGGAGCTTTTGAATTAATAGAGAACCTGATAAAGAATAGTAAATATTAAGGTATGTTTGACGATTATTGTACAGAAGCAGAAGGCTTAGACGGATGTATGGACGAAGGTTACTTAGATGACCTTGCTTTCAAAAGAAGATTTAACAATTCTAAGATCTTCAATAGAGGTGGTACTGAGCTTTATATTGTAATACAAGATAGTAGAAAAGAAGGTACTCCACTCATGTTAGTAGATAGGAAGAAGTCTAAGAACTATTGGTGGACACACGACCAATCTATTGCCTTAAAAGGGTCAAAGAAATATATGGATAAGATAGTAAGCAAGCTAAAGAGAAATAATGCTAGAGTTGTTTCTTATGGTAAATACTTTAACAGTTTATAATAATAATATTACAACTATGGAAATTAAACTAAACGCAGGTGATACGTTTATCATCCCTGAGAATTGCAAAGCAAAAATCGAAGATAATAAAATTATTATCGAAGAGAAAAAAGAGGAACCTAAAGAGTTCAAAGATGGTGATATCTTGCACTCTTTAAACTCAGACCGAATTCTTATTTTTTCAAAGTATAGCCCAAACGATAAGGGTATGTTTGAATGTTATTTTAGCACCACAGAAGACTACACAGACGGTTGGTTTACAGATTCTTTCAGACACGCTACTGAAGAAGAAAAACAAGCTTTCTTATACGGACTAAGGTCAAGAGGTTTATGGTGGAATTCCGTAACTAAAACAATGGAGAAGTTTAGAAGAAGAGCAAAGCAAGGTGAGAAGTATCTATTTATAACTTATCTAGGATATGTTAGAGAATCAACAGATTATTATAGCCGTACGGATGATGAAAGACTTGATTCAGGTAATTACTATTTCTTAGAAGAAAGAGATCAAGCAGAAGAAGATGCAAAAGTAATCAGAACTATCTATGAAAATAGATTAAAATCATAATATATGGAAAATAAAACAGTAAATCTACAATCATTATCTAAGAAATTAGATACAGTAATGATACCAGTTGAATCATCTAACATAATTAGTTTTGGCTATGATATTAGAGCTGATAAACTATGGGTATTATTCAAGAATAACTCTCTCTATTCATATAGAGGTAATAAATCTACTAATTTATATAATACCTTTATCGAAGGTTTATCATCAGAGAGTAAAGGCAAATGGGTTAACAGCTCAGTAGTAAATAATAAACAGTTAACCGTTGAAGCCTATGAGATAAAGTAACTCATACTATAGCTACTACTTGTTCCACAGCTATTATTGAATTTTTTATTAAAATATTTGCATTATAAAAATATTATTTGTAATTTTGCAATATCAAATTAAATAAATCATTAATTTAAATTATAGTCAATTATGAAAAAAGCAAAATTAAACAAAGTAGAGAGTTCAAACAAGGTAACTAATCCTTCAGTAGAAAACAAGGCAAAGGTTTCTAAAGATAAGAAGAAGGAAACCAAGGCTAAGAATCAAAAACCTCTAGATGAAGTAAAAGATAAGAAAGAGGTAAAGATTAAGGTTAAAACCTCTAAAGAAGATAAACTTACTAAAAAGTTGGCTTTACAACAAGCAGTAGAAATAGTAGAGAAGGTTGCAAAAGAAAGGGTAGTAAAATATAAATACCCAGAGGATGTAACAGATTCTCTTTCAAGAAAAACTTGGAGACAAAAAGTTAGAAGTAAGCTTCGCCAATTAGAACTTGCAAAGGCAAGAATTGAAGACCAAAGTTCTAAGGAATTCAAGAAGGCTTTAAAGGCTTATAAAGATTACTGCTCAGAAGTTTTTCAAGATGCAAAATCAGCATAGTTCATAATCTATAAAGGGCTCATAAATAAACGGAGCCCTTTATATTCAAATACTAAATTTAGTCAATGTTACCTGGATTACCAGAGAAGGTTTACCTTAAACACCTTCTCGAACTTAAACAATTACATGAAAGGTGTATTAAATCATACTTAGTCTCAAGGGGAGTTAAATACAGTACTCGTATAAAATTCTTCAAACTATACTCCCTATCAGTATCTGAGAAGAATATTAATCATTATTGGAATATACCTATATGGTTATTCGTTCAAAAGTTAGTAACGGATGATTTAAAATCACTATTTTATAAAGGAGCCATACCAAATGTTCGCACATATCGTAAAAAATCAATACATCGGAAAAAGTAAACTTACTCTCATAAAAGATGGGAAGGTTATATCACCTCAAACCCTAATGGGTGATCTAGGTTTACCCTTAATAAAGAAAACCAAATATCAACCTGATTTGGTAATATTCGGCAGTTATCATAAAGGGATAATTAACCTAACTCCTGAAGGTCTAGAAAAACTTAATCTAGTTAAATTAGTAGTTACAGGTATTCCTAAAAGAGATACACTAGAACCCTATAAATTACCCTACGTAATGTGGGAAAGTTACTATGAAGATAATCATAGAGGTTATCTATTCCAAATAATATCCGATGACAAACCTTTAGAATTTATTAAATACCCCTTAAAGAGAAAATAATATGACAGTACAAGAATACATTTCAGTTTTTCGAATGGAACAACCGAATTACGAATTTAATCGAATAGAATTCATTAAAGCATTCGGCCAAGAATTTAGAGAAGACATCGAAGCAATAAAAGAAAGTTTCGAATTATCAGGTAAAAGAATGCCTTATAATTGGTTTAAAGATACAGTAAAAGCTTATAGGAAGAAATACTATAATATCTCTGATACTAAAAAGGGCTCAAGTCTTTCAAAAGGTTTATGGGCAGCATTTTATAGTTTACATGTGGTACCCGTAAGGCAGAAGTACTTTCCAGAATCTGAAAAACGAATACAGATTAGGAAAGCATTTAAGAACATCAGTCAACAAGATAACGTTAAATAGATATGGAAATTATTGCTCTAACTGGGCAAAGGTTTAGGTTAAAAAATGGGCCAAAAAGGTTTAAATTTTTACCTAAACCTGACCTAAATATTAAGGGCCAATGGTCTTATAATCGGGACCGTTTATCGGATAAACCTTTCACATTAATTTTTAATGGTGACAAGTCTTTTGCATTGCATCATATCAAGCATTTAGATTGCTATGCACTATATCCTCTAGAATATATAGAATATATACCTTATTTAGATATTAGATATGAATGGAAATATAAAAAAGAGCTCAAAGCTTGGCAAGCTAAAAATAAACCGGATACCTCGGCCGTATGGTAGTACTACCCTAGCTGCTCAGTATCATGTAACCCAGGATACATCAATCAAACAACAATTCATTGATATGATGATAAACCAATGGCTTATAGGTAATATGGTACTTTGCGGTAAAAGGTATGATATAGGTACTTTTGCTTCAAGCCTTGGAGTTAGTATAGATGATATCAGAGTTAAGATGAGAGATCAGGTGATGAACTCTCGTATCTGGGATAAAGATGCTCAGGAACAGATTATCACTGGACTTATGGGTACTATGATGTCATGGACTATAGAGGATAGAATGAGAGTTAATAACCAAATAGAATTACTTATGGCTTCTCAGGGAGGTAGATATACACCTTTTATTAGTGCAGAAGTTAATAAGGCTTTAAAGATGGGTATAGATTCTACTACTTCTATGCAGTCGATGGTTCAGAAGTTCATGGGTGGTTCAGGTACAACTAACATATTCAATATGTTCCAACAGAATAACACCCAGGAAGTAAATAACCAATACGTTACTCAAGCTCAAGTATTAGATATACTTACTCAAGAGGATAAACTATTAGATAAACCTCAAGAGGCTAAGTTATTAGAAACACGTTATGACATAGGTAGTTTACCAGAGGTAGTAGCAGTTAACCAGAATGGTGGTTTAAGGGCTAAAGAATCTTTAGGAGAAACAATAAACTATGTTGAGATGAGTAATTCTTTAGAGAATCTAAAAGAAGCAGTAAGACACTCAGAGAAAGACCATCATGAAATGCGTAGAGAGATAGAAATGAAGGTTGATTTAGATGCAGATGACCCTGAATTAGACCAATATGAAGAAATAGATGATAGATTACCAGAGGAACCAGAAGGATTCTCTGCTCAAAACTTTTTACAATAAATCTCTAGAATATTACACTAAACCTAATAAGGTATGACTATATGTTAATGTACTACTTTGTTTAAGGTTTATGTAATAGGTGTTCATTAAGGTACAAGATGCTTTTAGGTAACATTTATTATGGAGCTAGCAGGACCCACTCTTGCTAGCTCTTTTCGTGTCATCAGAAAGGTATTTCTGGATTTGCATAATTAAAATAAAAGTATTAAATTTGCAATGTAAAAATAATTATTAATTTAAATTATAGTCAAAATGAAAAAGAACGTTTTAAATTACATCAAAGAACCTGAAACTCTACAAGGATTCAGAGTTACTCCTAACTTCTCAATTAACGTTGATGAGGACGTATTAAATCACTTAATGCTATTGGATAGACCTTTAGAGGAGATAGAACCAGAGGTTGCTATAGAGGAAGGTCTTCTATCACCAATAGCAGATTCAATTGGTTTACTACTTGGTTATATATATGATAATCATAAAACTATCAGGACTTACTTACAATTACAAAGTATAGACTACTTGGGTAGACCAGATGGACTAATACAAGTCAACTTTACTTGGGTAGAAATGCCCTGGGAAATTCCAAGTTCAGTTAAAGAACTTATAGCAGAACATGATGTTACTGAAGTAACACTTATATCAATCAAAGAAGATAGAGGTACAATAGAAGTTAGTTTTAGAATTGATTAAATATTATGATGCTTAAGAAGAAATATAAACTAAGAGAAGACCTCTATATATACTACCACGGTAAAAAGTTATATAGGATTGAGGCTTTAAAAGATTTCGATGATGTAAAGAAAGGTGACCTCGGCGGTTTTATAGAAGGAGAACATAACCTTAGTCACCTATATACTTGCTGGTTATATGATTACTCTATGGCTTATGATAATGCTAGAGTATCTATGGATGCTAAACTATACAATGAGGTTAAGGCTTATGATAATTGCAGAATACGAGGAAATTCTAAAATACGTGATTACTGCAATATAGGAGAGAATGCTAGTGTAACTGATAATTCTCAACTTGGTGATTACTGTATTGTACAAGGGAATTCCTTAGTACATGGTAACTCTATAATAGAGGGTGATACTATCATAGATGATTGGGCAGAAATTGGTGGAGATGCTATATTAGCTGTGACTGAGGATTACTACATATGTAAAAACTATTGGTCTAGTGGAAGGTATATCACTTATACACGTTCAAATAAGATGTGGAAGGTTGGATGCTTCTACGGTACAGGAGAAGAACTAATAGAAAAAGCCAAGGGAGAAAGTAAAATCAAAGGGCAAGAATATAAGAGATTAGTTAAATATGTAGAAGCAATGTATGCTAATATTGAAGCTAACAACATAACGGTAAATAGATATGGAAAAAATTAAAACAATTAAAGAATACATAGAAGTAATATCTTCTAACAAGTACTTCACAATAGAGGAAGAAGGTACTACCATAACTAACTGGGCTGGTCAGAAATTCGTAGAACACATTATACCAGTTCATTCGAAAGTAAGGTCCAAACTATCAACCGAATATGAAGATCTGGAATTCTTGCTAAGTCCTAAGAGGATACTTATATTCAAATCAATGAAACAGGCTCTTAGTTACATAGAACATAATATCTCAGAACTAGAACTATCAGAAGATCCTTACGACGATGAACTCTCTAAGGTACAAGCTTTAATGATAGCCATAGCAACTACCGACACTGACCTCATATTTGATGCTAGACTAATGGCAAAGTATAAGAACATCAAAGGTAGTAATAGACATATCTACTATGACGAATGGATAAAATCATCAAGAGGTTTCAGACAAACCTGTAAAAGCATTATGCTAGAGATTAAAGAATTAACAAAGCAATAAGATTATATAATTATACTAAGTGAATTACTAGAGCAAAAGGAAACTAGCTAATTCACTTAGTTTCAAATCAACTTTAATTATGAGAAATATATTTTTAGGTATAGGTTTAATTATCTTAATAGGCGTAGCATTATCATTTAAGTGGAATAAACCAAAGGATAGATACATCATAGTATCTGAAGACAGTATATCTACTGTACAAACTGATAGTATTAATGAACTAAATATAGATGAATACTCTGAAGCAGATAGGAAGTATTACTTTAAAGGTAAAGAGATCACCAAAGAAGAATATGATTACTACATGAGCCAGGTAAATCAGCTAAAACAGCAGTTGGAAGTACTAAGAACCATAGCTACATATATTGATAACAGTCGCCCAAATGTAACATATAGAAGGTATTCAGATGGTACAGTAGAAACTAGAATCGATGAATAGCCTCTCTAGAAGCTCTAGAAGTATTACAACTTGTATTCGAGGTTCATTGCATAATTAAAATAAAAGTATTAAATTTGCAATGTAAATAATATTAATAATTAAATTATAGTCAAAATGAAAAAATTAAAATTTATCTTATCTGCCATCCTCTTAGGAACACTAACAACAGGATGCTCAAACAGTAAAACAACAGAATCTGATTTATATCAGATGCTAAAATCATCAAGAGATTCTCTCTACTGTTACAAAAAGTATTACAACAAGGCTCAAGAAAACCTTCATAAATATGAAGCTTACATGAAGGCTACAGAAACTCTACTAGATTCCTTAGGAGTAGGAGAAGATGCTCCAATATTAGAAACCGATGCCGGTTCCGAATATTTATCAACTGCAAGAGAGGTAAAATTAGTCCAAGACCCTAACTACTTTAACGTAAAATAATATGAAACTAGAAACATTCAACTTAGATAGGCTTAAAGAATTAACATTCAACAACCGAACAATCCAATCGGAATTAGTACTCAACTTACTAGTATTAGCGGATAGGTACATATCTACATTAAAAACTCAAGATGATAAACCTACTTTGGATGATTTACCACTAGAGGTTAAACAACAAGTCAACATACCCTTGCTAACTTACATAACAAACGTAGATTATACTCAGGAGGCTCAACAAATTATATCAGATCTTTCTTCTGATATTGAAACCAAATTATCAAGGGTATCTTATGAAAAGCAAGACGAGGTACTACAACAACTAGAAGTACTACAACAAGAAATTAAAAGAATACTACAATGAAAGAAACAATAATACTACCCTCAATAGAAACAGAGGTTCTGCCTAATAACAACCTATACTGCAGAGTATACAAAGGCAAAGAGGTATTCGAATTCAATGTACTAAAAGAATACATGGGAGATGATACCTGGATAATCGAACTAGCTTCAGATTCCATAAAGGAATACGTTCAATTCTACTACGACTACCTTGCCCAACAACTAAATCGGAAAATCAAACTGCAAGGAAAAGACAAAGCAGAATTCTTCCAGGCCTTATACATGACTACTATGCTAATAAGGTTCCAATTAGATAACAATAAAGAGGAATGGGCAACTCTAGTAGACAAATACATTCCAAGGCTATACGATAAGATTAGTCTCTACGAACAACAATTCGAGGATAACCCAGAAGATCACACATTCCTCGATAAGGTACTTAATTACTCTCATACTTACTTTCATTACTGGTACAGTCTCAACAAACAAAAGAATATGACAGATTCATCAAAATTATCATTCATACAGGTAGTAAACGAAATAATATCTCACCTAAAATACAAAGAACCAGAAGAGGTACTATTCTACAGATTTGAACAACCAATCAAACTAGAAACCCAAATAACATACGAAGGCAAACACTATGACCAAATCAATGCTATAGTATACTTCCCATTCTGGAGGAAACTAAGCTACGTATGCCACGACCCTACAAGCCCTAAATACCTATCATACGTCCCAGTTAACACCCAAAGCCCAATGCTTCTTCAAAAGGTACACGAACAAATAACAAAAGAAAACCCATAAATCACTATGACACAAACAGATATGATAGTAACACTAGAGATACTAGATTACATAATAACCCACCTAAAGTATCAAGAATACAGTGGTACCTGGCTATACAGATTCGAAAAGAGTATCGAACTACCCATCGATATAGTATACGAAGGTAATCACTATCACTGGATAGATGAAATCGGAATCAACAAGGTCACCAACAACCTAGAATATATATGCTCATCTAGAAACTCGGAACTAGTACAAGGTATTCCTTTCAATACTATCTCTACAGAAATACTACAAAAGGTATACAACCACATGCTACTCGAAACACAGAAATAAATCAATCGAATAGGGTCTCTACATCACCAACAGAGATCCTATTAATGTGTAAATACATATACACTAAACCTATACAATCAGCCCCACTCCCAACAAAGAAAAATCTCCAAATAATATCAATACACATTATACATATACGAATACATAAACCTAACCTAATATAACCAATGAATAATATACCTTTTAAACGTATTCGATAACGTTACCTTTTAATCGTAAACGTTGCCCTTTGAAAATAAGCCCCAAAATTCGAACTAAAAACTCGACACGTATCTTATCAACATACTTCAGCTAGTTCAAAAACAGCTACTTGTCAAGTCGGGGGTGGCGGTGCCGGGGCCCTGGGCTCTTCGAAAAATTAGGTTGGTATGACGTCACTATACACACACTATACTCCAAGCTCGACTCTCAACCTTTGGGGCAATAAAATTAGAGCCATCCCAGATTGCCCTAAAAAGGCAATTTTTGGAGCCTTTTTGGAGCCTAAAAAGGTACATTTTTCGCTCATTTTTAGGCCTTTTTTCGCTTAAATTTCGAACGAAATTCGCTCTATTTTTCGATAAAAATGGCTCCAAATCGTTCACTTTTTCGATGAAATTTTCGATAAAATCGTCAAATCCCAGAGCCTAATCGTCATCGAAATCGTCAAATCCTTGAAATCGAAAAAGAGCTAAAAGGCAGACGTTAGGAAGCTACGAAAAGCCTAAAATGAACACGTAGTCCTAAAACGGCCCCTTTTATAATATATATATATAATAGAAGGGTCTAGGCTTTCGATTAGGGGATTACGATTTGAATAGAGATTTTAATTTGTTGTGTGTAGAGTAGTAGCTGGAGTAGCTAAGCTAGTAGAGTAGAACTTTAAATCGTAATCTCTAATCGTATTGCCTAGAGCCTAATCGTATTAGTTTATATTATATATATATTGGTTTGTTTGGGGCAAGGGGATTAGGTGATTTGAGATTCGCTTTCCGATTTCAATTCGCTAACTGCGTTACAGTAGATGGCCACTACTAGAATATAGTTGTTTCAGTATTGATAAGTATATGTTGTATATGTATTATATATTACTAGATATGTATATAGGTTACACTATTCGATATGTATATATTATGTATTATTTGTGTTTGGGGTTAGGCCTTTTAGGATTAAGGTTTACGATTTGGGCCTTGCCTTTGGGCTTTAAGGTTTACACAACAAGGCGTATGTGTACGTGTAAATTTAATCACATTTTCGATTTCAAGGATACCGTTCATGGCCCCAAGTTTTGCCTATATCTCAGCCTATATCAAGAATTATTCCTATAACCAAACATATAAATATATTACTTAACTTATACTAGAGCTCTAGAATTAATCGAAAACTACACATAATTTGATGATACAGATGCTTTTCATACTCTGCACATATCAATATATCCTCAGCTCTAATAAAATAATAGTATAAAAAATTTTGCAGGTTAAAATAAATATAGTAATTTTGCAATATCAATAATAACAATTTAAAATATAGTCAATTATGAAAGAAACAAAATTATTTATCCCAAGCTCAACTGGAGAATACACACCAACAAATATCACTACAGAATACGATGTTAGCGAAATATACGATTTCGAACTGGATGCCAAATTAGACGATGAACTAACAGATAATGATATTACTCTCATCTACTCTATTAGTATGGAGGAAGCTCCTAAGGCATTCGAAGAACTTCTAAAACAATTACTCGATATCCTCCACGATGATTTCATTGCTCCAAGCGATTTCTATCATTACATTCCAGATTTAATTAATCAAATGCAACATATCGGATTACTATACAGTCGTAATTCAAAGGATGATATACTTCCTTGGGGATACCCAAGACTAATTATCAGAAACTTCGATAACAACAGAAACGGTAGAGGAAACCTAAAAGATTCCTTAGAAGACCAATGCAACTTCTGCGACAAAGATTGCTCACAAATAAACAAAGAACAGGACATAATCCATAGGGTAATTAATCAACTCCAACCCAATAAAGATTAACTACCTATCAGTTGGACTATCAACAGATCTCCAGCCACTAATAAAATTATTAGAAAAATATTTGTAGAATAAAAATAATATTCGTATCTTTGCATTGTAATAATAAATCAATCAATATTAATAATTAAATTTATAGTCATTATGAACAAATTAAATTTCTTAAACACCAACGAATTCCTTATCCCAAGTACAACAGGAGAATACCTCCCAACTAACATCACAAGGATTTACGAAGCCTTCGAACTGGAAGATTCCAACCCAGAACTATTCGATGAACTCATGGATAACGGAATCCAAATCATCTACTCGGTTAATATCAAAGAAGCTCGAATTGCCTTTGAGGAACTCCTAAAACAATTAACCGAAATTCTACAAAGCGGTTTCATCGGGGACGACGATTTCTACGACTATCTCCCAGACCTCTTTAACCAAATGCAACATATTGCCTTCTGCTACAACTATAACTGCGAAGGCATTGACCCAATCGATATCAATCCAGTAAAACAATACATTATCAACTACGATAAACAAAGAGAGGATCAGGACGAACTACTCCAGGATCAATGCGAATTCTGCGATAATGAATGCTCTCAACTAATCGAGGAACAACAACTAATTCAGGAGATCCTCGAAAAATTCCCTCAGGACCAACAGTAATACCATTACTAAATATTCCCAAGGCCTGGACTAACCCTCCGGGCCTTTCCGTGTAACGCTACAAAATGCAATAGGCGTTTCCGATTTCATATCCACTAGGCCTAACGAATTTCGCTTACCAATTTCACAACAATGAAGCGAATAGGCAACCATCCAGGGCCCTCTGGGCTTACCAAGTTCTTTTCAAGGCCCTATTATAGTTCCCGGCCATTCACGGTTTACTGGAGAACAAAATGTTGGCTGGGCCTTATTGGCCTATTCATATTGTTCATTGATATACAGTCTATGGCCTCTGGGGTACCTTTAGAAAAGTAGTATAGGGGCTACACAACAACGCGGCCGCCTACACAACTTATGGCCCCAAAATTTTGCATTATTAAATTTTAATAATGCAAATATACAAATTTTTGAACTCTTATATATTATATATGTACGCACGCAAATACTACAAATATTTTATATAACCAAATTTTTTGTATTAAAAATAATTCTTTTTAGAATTTTTATGATTTA
>ERZ773233.80-NODE-80-length-80602-cov-11.429228_pt1 | contig 80602 bp, 73 predicted proteins | sample MGYA00580991_ERZ773233 | MGnify/ENA primary metagenome ERZ773233 (study PRJEB29015, sample SAMEA2738178) | human oral metagenome | biome: human oral; feature: human-associated habitat; material: saliva | place: China | collected 2161 ...
TTAAAGTTTTCAATACCTTTTAATTCAAAAGAGCTTGAAGAGGAAGGCAAGATAAGCATAAATCCGGACTATGGATATGAATTCAGCCACACCTTAGAAACGCAGATCAGGGGACAACTTAAAAACGGGCTTGCGATGATAGATTTTTATGAATCGTGTGACAAAAGGGATCGATTATCACGGTATGGAAATGACTATATAGCTACACTCTGCATTAAACTCTAATGATACAGAATATACTTCGGGAGACCGGGTCGTTTTATTTATCTTGAGAGTCAATATCTAAATCCAGGTTTGTATAATTGAATATAACGATTCGAGAAACAGTAAATCAGAATAGGTTTACTGTTTTTTTGCTCATTTTCAAAAAAATTCGGATGATTGTAAGATGAACCGGGACGATAAAAAAGAGCCGCTGACGAACTCGTGATACGATGATACTACCACACACCAACAAAGAATCTTCAGTAAGGCTACTTGGTGCAACTGGAATTCTGCCGCATGGGACAGCGATACACTTTTGTGAAAGACAGGTGAAGCGATTACTTAAAACATTGACAAAATGCTCCTATATAGTATAATTAGAAAAACTACGATATAGGAGTATGTGCGATGAACGGCGGATTTCTGGTAACGAAAATAAAACGGCATGGTGACAGGATTTTCGAGCGTATATTGTCAAAGAAAGGGATTGATGCTTTCAACGGAGCACAGGGAAGAATTCTCTATGCGCTATGGCAGGAGGATGGCGTATCCATCAAAACCGTATCGGAAAAATGCGGGCTTGCAATCACATCGCTTACAACCATGCTTGAAAGAATGGAGAAATGCGGCCTTATTCGCCGTGAACAGGATCGGCAGGATAAGCGAAAAACGCGCCTCTATCTCACTGAAAAATCACGTTCATTGAAAGACGGTTATGACGATGTTTCCGCCGGAATGGGCAGGATATATTATAAAGGTTTTTCAGAGGATGAGGTCATACAGTTCGAGTCATATCTCGAACGTATTCAGAAAAATCTTGAGGGGTGGCGTGAAGAATGAGCATATGTATAAAAGACCAAATACAGAACATGAACCTGGTCATAGGCTGTACTGTGGGCTGTCAATATTGCTACGCGCGTAATAATGTGAAACGCTGGCATATGATTGATGATTTTTCAAAACCGGAGTTTTTCCCGCGCAAACTTCGTATGATAGATAAACAGCGCCCGCAAAATTTCCTGCTCACGGGAATGAGCGATTTTGCCGGGTGGCATGATGAATGGCGCAGCGAGGTGTTTGCGAAGATTCGTGAGAATCCACAGCATCAGTTTCTCTTTCTGAGCAAGCGTCCTGATTTGCTGGATTTTGATACAGATCTCGAAAATGCTTGGTTTGGTGTGACAATAACGAGGCAGTCAGAGCTATGGAGAATCGAGGTGCTTCGGAAAAATATTCGGGCAAAGCATTATCATGTAACCTTTGAACCGCTGTTTGACGATCCCGGCGAGGTGGATTTTTCCGGCATTGATTGGATTGTAGTCGGCACCATGACCGGTGCACAAAGCAAAAAGGTGCATACCGAGCCGGAATGGGCGTGGTCACTTACGCATCAGGCACATAAAGCGGGAATTCCCGTCTTTATGAAAGAAGAGCTTGCACCGATCATAGGGGACAAAAATATGATTCAGGAGCTGCCTGAGGCTCTTAATAAAGTATTGGAGGCACAAAGAGCATGGCAATGATAAATATGGATGGCATCCTCATCGGCGAGGTCGAGACAAAAAATATCATGACAAAATCCAGCCTGCCCGTGGGCGGCTATTCTGTAAATCCCTATGTGGGGTGTACCCACGCCTGTAAGTACTGCTACGCTTCTTTCATGAAGCGGTTCACCGGTCACAGGGAGGAGTGGGGAACATTTCTTGATGTAAAGCATTGGCCGGAAATTAAAAATCCAAAGAAGTATGCAGGGCAGCGTGTGGTCATCGGTTCGGTCACAGACGGATACAATCCGCAGGAGGAGCAGTTCGGGAATACAAGAAAGCTGTTGGAACAGTTAGTCGGAAGTGATGCGGACATTCTGATCTGTACCAAGTCCGATCTTGTAGTGCGTGACATTGATTTACTGAAGAAGCTGGGGCAGGTCACTGTGTCGTGGTCAATTAACACGCTTGACGAGAGTTTCAAAAATGACATGGATGCCGCAGCCGGCATTGAACGCAGAATCGCCGCTATGAAGAAGGTCTACGATGCAGGAATTCGGACGGTATGTTTTGTATCACCTGTGTTTCCGGGAATTACGGACTTTGAAGCGATATTCGAACGGGTCAAGGATCAATGTGACTTATTCTGGCTGGAGAATCTGAATCTGCGCGGCGGCTTCAAAAAGACCATCATGGACTACATTGCAGAGAAGCATTCGGATTTAATACCGCTCTACGATGAAATCTATAACAAGCATAACCGAAGCTACTTTGAGGCATTGGAAAGGAAGGCCGAAGAAATGGCAAAGAAATATGCCTGTTTGTTTGTGGATAATGAAATGCCATACGGCAGAGCTCCACAGGGGCATCCTGTGATAGTGGATTACTTTTACCATGAGGAAATTCGCGGTTCGGAAAATACGGGAAAAAGAGAAAAATAAAAAAATCCACATAGTAATAGCATTCAGCGTCTCGGCACAAGGCGATTTTTCATGCTACCGGGAGATGACGTGCTGATATCGGAAGCGATTGAAATCTTTGAGCGGCAAGAAGGAACCGCATACAAGTTGTCGAAACAGCATGAGTTCCGCAGAAGCTTAGTTGATACACGTCAGATTACATAGCCACAAGGGACTTGAAAGAGAGGCTCTGTGGACACAGAACGACTTGGAATGTAAAAAACGCCGGACTTGCGCCCAAGTGAAAGGCTCCGGGTTCGACCCCCGTCACGAACGGAGCGACAAGACAGATGTTTTTCCGACTCGGGAAGAGGCCGTGCGTGAAAGCTATCGTTCATACGGGGATGAAGAGGGAATATGTTTGAGCTGACAAAACACAAAGCCTACGAGTTACTGAAAACCACATGGAGTCGAGTGAGTCTCGATTATGTGATCCTATCTGTCGGTAAGGAGTATGAAGGCTATGCCACGCATAAGCTTGCGGTGATTGAGGCGTTCCGAATACTTGAGCTCAGGCTTGCCGCATTTGCGTATCAACTGAACATTGAGACTGATAACATGAGGGCAACAAAAGTCGATACGGAAGAATTTTTGATGCCGCCGAGCCATGTGTATTATGAGGACAGATCCAAAAAGCAGCAGTGTATCAATGTCCCCGCGCCGATGCCCTATTGGTATGCCTTTTTAGAGCCGCCGTACGGAACGCCGTATTTAAAAGCGGATTTCATACGCTTTAACGACATTCTCTTTCCCAATCGGCAGGCGCTTGAAGTGTATCGATGGAACGATGATTTTTCAAACTATTTCGACGCGGGCAAAGAGTGGTGGGGAACAGGCTTATGGTCTGCATATGACAGAAAAACCGGCACGATGGTCGTGATTGGGGCGTCACAGACGGATTAAGACGACAACGGAATAGGATATATATGGAAAGGCCCCGCAGTGAAGGAAACGCACTGCGGGGCTTTTCCATATGGCATAATCGTAATAAAAAATATACAAGAGCGCGACAAAATATAGTAAAATCTCGCTCATTTTATGGTACACTTTACTTTGAACGGTTTTGTTTCGTCGCGTCAACTCAAACTATGAGGTGTAAGCTATGGCTGTTTCTTACAAGAAGTTATTTAAGCTATTGATTGATAAAGACATGAAGAAGAAAGATTTTAAGGCGCTCACCGGTATCAGCCAGGGGACGCTGAACAAACTCCAGAACGGTGGCAATGTCATGGTAGATGTATTGGAGAAAATTTGTCTCAACATGCACTGTGAGATAGGTGACATCATGGAAATATATTCCGATGTCGAACCGAGTACCGAAAATGGGACAGGCAATGCCGTACAATAAGAATGGAGTCATGGGGAATGAACAGAAAAGAGTACAGTGCCGGTGCTGTAAAGCATGCGTTCTGGTTTATGGAATTCCGCAAGGTGGTTGCTCTCCGTCTGGCGGGGAAGAGTTGGGAAGAAATAAAGCGGTTAAGTGAAAATGAAAACATCTTCGGAGCGCCGACAAGGACGCGTGCAACACAGATTTTCAATACAGTATCCGCGAGGGTGAAAAGTCTGGATGACAGTTTCTATCCCGTCTTTGAGGCATGTGACCTGGCGTCTCAGAAGCTATTTGCTTTGGTCGCGGCTATGACCTACGATGTGCTTTTCGGTGAGCTGGTTTATGAACTTGTCCGGGAAAAAATGATCATCGGCAGTAATGAACTGGCTGACAGCGACCTTCGGATTTTCTTTAAGGGCAAACAGCAGCAGAGTGAGAAAGTAGCCAAATGGACAGAGGCCACAATCAAAAAGCTGATGGTGACATACAAATCCATGCTGTTTGAGGCAGGCGTGACCGATAAAACGAAGACTGTCCGGAAAATCTATAAGCCGCTTCCGGACCCCGCAATGGAGCGCTGGATGAAAGAACAGGGGATGGAATACCGGCTAAAAGCAATGACGGGGGTGAGATGATGGCAGGACTTGAGGAAAGATTGGATAAGATGGAGGCTGCCATCCGTAAGCCTACCTTCCGGGAAAACAGCGGAAGGGCTAACGAGGTCAACTACTGGGTGTTCGATTACGATCCGGCAAGCGAATTGGAAGTGCGCGAACGCATCGAGTACATGAAAAAGAAAAATGCCAAGGGCACGGACGGATTTAAACTCCTTGTCTTTGATCTCTATGACATGATTATGGAGTATCTGGAAGAGCGGGATTTTGTGACTGCCTACGGTCGTTACGAAAAGAGACGCGGTTTTGACTACATCATCCGCGCAGTCTCTACATCTTTGAAGATGAACGAAGATGACAGCATCCTAATCCGGAGAATTGTGGAGCAAACACCGGAGAATTCCGTCGTTTTTCTGACCGGCGTCGGAAAGTGCTATCCACTGTTGCGGTCACATAAAATTCTGAACAACTTGCACCAGTCCGTATTAAAGGCACCGGTGGTGCTGTTTTTCCCCGGCACCTATACCGAGCAGGAGTTGATTCTGTTTAACGAAATCAAAGACGATAATTACTATCGCGCATTCAAGCTTGTGAAGTGAGGTAAGCATATGCAGATTAGAGAGATGTTCAAAAAGTCAATCACAAGAGATATCCAGGGCGTTGTGATTGCCGGTCAAGGTGAGAAGAACAATATTGCCACAGAGCTGGAAGAGTATGTTGTGACCGCAGAGCTGCAGCGTCACTTCGCAGATTTCTTTTCTGCATATGCCAAGGGCATCAACGGTGAGACCACAAAAATGGGAGTCTGGATATCCGGCTTCTTTGGAAGCGGTAAATCGCACTTATTGAAGATTCTGTCTTATGTTCTGGACAATGAGGTGGTTGGGGGCAAGCATGCAATCGACTATTTCGTGGATGATAAAAAAATCTCCGATCCTATGGTGCTTGCGGATATGCAGTTGGCAGCGAATACGCCTGCCGACATCATCATCTTCAATATCGATGCCAAGAGCGAATCCGACGGAAAGTCCAACAAGGATGCCATTGTCAATGTCTTCCTGAAGGTATTCAATAACTCCCTTGGATTCTGCGGCGCAATTCCTTACTTGGCGGATTTGGAGCGCAAGCTTACAGAGGATGGCAAATACGAAGCGTTCAAGGAGACCTACCGAAAACTCACCGGTCATGATTGGTACGCGGAACGCCATGAATTCCTGTCCCGTCAGGACAGCGTGGTCGATACGCTGATTGAGATGGGATATATGAGCGAGAAGGCGGCCTGGAACTGGTGTGATGCCGCAATCGGGGACTATCAGATTAGCATTGAGGATTTCGCAAAGCGCGTGAAATCTTATATTGACCGGAAAGGCGACAATCACCATGTGGTGTTTCTCGTCGATGAAATCGGTCAGTACATCGGAGACGATTCCAAACTGATGCTGAATCTTCAGACCGTGACAGAGGAACTGGGGAAGGAGTGCAAGGGCAAGGCCTGGGTCATTGTGACCAGCCAGCAGGACATTGACACCATCACGAAGGTGAAGGGCAATGACTTCTCAAAGATTCAGGGGCGCTTTGACACCCGTCTGTCTCTCTCCTCTGCGAACGTCGATACCGTCATCAAGAAGAGAATTTTGGATAAAACCGATACGGCCGCACAGACTCTTCGTCTGCTGTACGAGCAGAAGGCTACGATTATCAAGAATTTGATTGTGTTCAATGACGGTGTCGAGAAAAAGCTGTATGCAAACGACAGAGATTTCTCCGAAGTCTATCCCTTCATCCCGTATCAGTTCAACCTGTTGGCAAGTGTGCTGACTTCGATTCGCACCCACGGTGCATCCGGAAAGCACTTGTCAGAGGGAGAGCGTTCCATGCTGGCGCTGTTCAAAGAGTCCGCGATGGCGCTCAAGGATGAAACGCCGGGAGCAATTGTACCCTTCCATCGCTTTTATGATGCGCTGGAGAACTTTCTGGACCACAGCCATAAGGGCGTCATCATCAAAGCCTATGACAACAGCCACATTAATCCGGAGCATAAGGAGAAGAATGTATTTGCCATCGATGTGCTGAAGACGCTCTTTATGATTAAGTACGTTCTTGAGATTGAGTCCAACATCGACAACATCACCAGCCTTATGGTCGAGAACATTGACGATGACCGCATTGCGGTGAAGGAGCGAGTGGAAGAAGCGCTGAAAGTTCTGATGCGGCAGATGTTGGTGCAGAAGAACGGATCCCATTATGTGTTCCTGACGGATGAGGAGCAGGAAATCAATCGCGAGATTGACAGCCAGAATGTCGAGATAGCGGAGGTGATTAACAAGGTATCCGAGATGATATTCGAGGATATCTTCGCGGACAAGCGATATCGGTATCCTGCCTTGAACGGGCGCTATTCCTTTAACTTTAACCAGGCGGTGGATGACAGGCCCTATAAGGCAAATCAGAACTATGATATCGGCGTGCGCATTCTGACACCGTGGTACGAGGGCGGCAATGATGAGTTGACCCTTCGCATGATGTCCGGACAGAAGGATGAAGTGCTGGTGTCGCTGCCGAACGATGCCGCATTCCTGGATGAAATTCGGCAGTACCTGAAGATTGAGAAATTCCTGCGTCTCAATACTTCTACCCAGCTTACCAAGTACGAGACCATTAAAGAAGCAAAGCGCGTCGAAATGCGCGAGCGCAACGCCAATGCCAAGCTCTATCTCACAGAGAACCTGAAAGGAGCCACCATCTACGTAAACGGAGATGCTCTGCATATTTCCGCAAAGGAAGTATCCGCCAGAATCTCGGAAGCAATCGGCAGACTGGTGCAAAGGGTCTATAACAAACTTTCCTACATCACCGCTGCTATGGGGGAGGCGGAAATCCGCAAGCTGTTCCGGTCATCGAATCAGATGAGCTTGGGGCTGGAAGGTGCAAGCGATGTCAATGCCCACGCGCTGGATGATGTGCTGCAGTTCATCGCTACGAATACCCATATGCACATGAAGACTTCCATGAAGACGGTGAAGGACCGTTTTATGAAGGCACCCTACGGCTTTGTTGAGGACGATGTACATTGGCTCGTGGCGCGGCTCTTTCAGCGCGGAGATCTTGCCTTCACCGTGAATGGGGCTAGTGTCAATCAGAACAATAAGACCGAGGAAGAGCTGATCGGCTTCATCACGAAGAAAGCGTTTGTGGAACGACTTCTTTTGGAAGAGCGAATTCGAGTCAGCGAAAAAGACAAAAAAGCTGTCCGGGATGTGATGAAAGAGCTCTTTGGCACGGTCGCTGTTGCAGAAGACGAAGACAGTATCATGAAGAACTTCCGGCAGTACGCGCAGAATATCCTCAATGAGATTCTCCGACTGGAACTGCAGTACAAGGATCGCGCGTATCCCGGCGCGAAAGTCCTGGCGGACGGAAAGCGCCTTCTGCAGACGGTAATCGGAATCGAAGCCCCGATTGCGTTCTTTAAGCAGGTCTCCGAGCAACGGGATGATTTTTATGACTTTGCGGAAGATTATGAGCCGGTCAAGAGCTTTTTTGCGGGAGAGCAGCTGAACATCTTTACCAGAGCGCTCGATATGCTTGCAATTTACGATGACAGCAAGACCTATATTGTAGATGAGAATCTGGAGAAGATTGTTGCCGAGATGCGGCACATCGTAAAACAGGAGAAGCCCTATCCGAACATTCCGAAACTGCCGGAGCTGCGCAGCCGGTTCACGGACGCTTATTCGCAGATACTGACGCGGGAAGAAAAGCCGGTGCTGGACACCATAGATCAGGCAAGAGAGCGTGTGACGGAAGTCCTGAACACCAAGGAATATGCGGAGTCGAAGCGTCGAAACTATCATGCGCTCTTTGATGAAATCAGAGAAGGCGCGGAACACTGCAACAATGTATCGGCGCTCAGAAGCTTTGCGGACAAGGCGGACGCTTTGAAGATTCGCCTCTTAAACGAGATGGATGCGACCGACCGCCGGATTGCCGAGGAAAAAGCCCTGCAGGCGAAGAAAGAGGCGGAAGAGGCTGCCCGGAAAGCAAAGGAAGAGGGGCGGGCTGTTCCGGATCTTGTTGTAAAAGAAGAAAAAGTTTATCAGGTGAAGAAGACCAAGAATGTGACGATTAAAAACCTGACAAGCACAGCTTACTGGCGACTGGAGAGCGAGCAGGACGTGGATAAGTATCTTGCCGGACTCCGAAAGGCACTGCTGGAAGAGTTGGGTGGGGCGGATATTGTGAACGTCGAATTCTGATTCCGATAGCCGATCGATAGAAAGAACGGAGCGCAGATATGAATAAGACTGCTATAAAGAATTTTGCCATATGGGCGAGAAATAAACTGATTGCGGAGATCAGCTACCGTGCCGGTCTTATGGGCATTACGGCAGAGGGCATACGGAAAGCGCTGCCGCAGTCCACCGGGACAACAGAGTTTTATGATATCGGGACTGCGGAGCCGTATTCCGTAAGCGGCGTGGAAGTGCGGCAGCGCCGACAGTTGGCGGAGTTGATTCGCAGAAAAGAAAAAGAGACAAACTATAAGACCGCCTATAAGTACGTAATAGAGGAGGTTGCCTATACCTGGTTTAACCGCCTGATTGCTGTGCGCTTTATGGAGATCAATGATTACCTGCCGTCCCATATCCGCGTTCTTTCCTCCGATTCCGGCAAAACAGAGCCCGATTTGGTGACAAACCCCTTCGGCGCAGGACTGTCCTTTACCCAAGCGGAGCAGCAGGAAATAACTCGCCTGAAGCAGGAAAATAAGACGGACGAAGCCTTCCGTCTGCTGTTTATCAAGCAGTGCAATGCCTTGAATGAAATTCTGCCTGCTTTGTTTGAGAAGACCAGCGATTATACCGAGCTTTTGCTGAACCTTTCCGTGGTCGATCAAGACGGTGTGCTTTGGCATCTGGTTCACGATATCCCGGAAGCGGATTTCGATGTAGAGCGCGGCGGTCAGGTGGAGATTATCGGTTGGCTGTATCAGTATTACAATACCGAGCCGAAGAATGAGGTCTTTGCCAAGAAGGGAAAGATTAGCAAGGAAGAAGTGCCCGCGGTTACGCAGCTCTTTACGCCGGACTGGATTGTCCGCTATATGGTGGAGAATTCGCTTGGTCGCCTTTGGATTGAACATTTGAGAGCGCTTGATGAAAGCGCGGATGAAGCCGCTTTGGCGGCTTCGTTTGGGTGGAAGTACTATCTTCCGGAAGCAAAACAAGAACCGGAAGTCGAAACGGAGCTTAGAGAGCTCAGAAAAGAACGTGTGTCCTTAACGCCGGAGCAGATTACCACGATAGACCCCTGTATGGGCAGCGGCCACATTCTGGTCTATGCCTTTGATGTGCTGATGCAGATTTATGAGAGCGCCGGATACGGACAGCGCGACGCTGCCGGAAGCATATTGGAACACAATCTTTACGGATTGGATATTGATGACCGCGCGTTCCAGTTGGCCTACTTTGCCGTGATGATGAAGGCGCGGCAGTATAACCGGCGCATTCTGAACGGCGAACATAAGCCGAATGTGTACTCGATTCAGGAGAGCAACGGGATAGACCGAAATCAGTTGAAGTTCTTTGGCGTGGGGATGGACGATAACGAGAAGAACGCCGCCAAGGTGCAGCTGGAAGTTCTGTTGGCTACCTTGACCGATGCCAAGGAGTACGGTTCTTTACTGAATGTAGAGAACTACAACTGGGATTTGCTGCGCCGATTTCTGTCAAAGGTGGATACCGAGGGCCAAATTAGCATGGACAGTGTGGGCGTGGAAGATGCCGCCGAACAGCTGAAGCGACTCATTGATATCGGTGAGACAATGGCACGGAAATATTGGGTAACGGTTACAAATCCGCCGTATGCTGGAACCAGTAACCTGAGTGTAAAAGTTACCAACTTTGTCAAAAAGAATTACCCTGACAGTAAGACTGACCTTTTTGCTGTGTTTATTGAGCGTTGCCGTCAGATGACCGCAGACAATGGCTTTCAGGTAATGATTACCCAGCACAGTTGGATGTTCCTTTCCAGCTTTGAAAAATTGCGCGAAAAGTTGATGCTGACCGAAACAATCAATATGGCACATCTTGGGGCACGCGCTTTTGAAGAAATTGGCGGTGAGGTAGTGCAGACCACTTCTTTTGTGCGCTGTGAAAAACATGTGTATGGCTATAAAGGCACTTATTGCCGTCTTATTGAGCCGACTTCTCAGCAGGGAAAGGAAGACATGTTCCTTGCAGGTGAGAATCGGTACAGCACCGAGCAGTCTAACTTCGCCAAAATACCAGGTTCTCCGGTGGCGTATTGGATTAATGAATCGTTTGTGGAAATCTATGAAAAGTATCCTCTTGTAGGTGACGTATCAAATGTTAAAAAAGGAATGTTTACGGGAGAAAATGATCTGTTCTTTAGGCTATGGTACGAGCCTTTATATGGCAGCATTGACTTTGGTGTCTCTGCAAAAGAGAAGGTCCAAAATGCTCATTATGTCCCTATGAATAGTGGGGGGCCCTTTAGAAGATGGTATGGCAATAGATGGAATGTCATAAAATTTGACAAAACACATTATGATATGATTACAGCAAATAAAGGGCACCGAAATCCACAGTATTATTTTCGAAAATCTGCTGTGTGGACAAAAATAACTAGCGGGAATTTTTCTTTGCGTATTTCAGAAACCGGTTTTATCAATAATGATGCAAGTATGGCAATTTACGAGGGGAATATTTCACTTGAATTGATTGCCGGATTGCTTAATAGTAAAGTGGCACAGTATTATTTGAATTTGGTAAATGAATCTTTGAATTACACGACAGGAAATGTTTCTTCAATTCCATACATTTCACGTAATGGCGCTGAAATTGAGGAGATGGTTAATAGATGTATTGATGTTTCGAGAACAGACTGGGATTCTTTTGAGGAATCTTGGGATTTTAAGAAGCACCCATTGCTTCGCAATGTTACTATGCTTTCCGAAGCCGTTGCCCAATGGAAGGCCGAATGCAATGCCCGTTTTAATCAGCTCAAAACAAACGAAGAAGAACTGAACCGTATCTTCATTGATATCTATGGCTTACAGGATGAATTAACCCCGGAAGTCGAAGACAAGGATGTAACGGTTCGGCGCGCTGATTTACAGCGGGACATCAAGTCCCTTCTTTCCTATGCCGTGGGCTGCATGTTTGGCCGTTATTCCCTCAGCACCGCCGGGCTTGCCTACGCCGGCGGCACTTGGGATGAGCAAAAATACGAGAAGTTTAAACCGGATGCCGACAATGTGATTCCGCTTACAGACGAGGAATATCTGGAGGATGACATTATTTCCCGCCTCTGTGAATTCCTGAAAGTTGTTTACGGAGAAGAGACTCTGGAGGAGAATCTCGACTTTATTGCGAAAGCCCTTGGAAACAAAGGGGATTCAAGTCGGGAGATCATCCGGAACTATTTCCTCAGTGATTTCTTCAAGGATCATTGCCAGACCTATTCCGTGGCAGGCTCCGGCAAGCGCCCAATCTACTGGCTTTTTGATGCCGGAAAGAATCACGGGTTCAAAGCCTTGATTTACCTGCACCGCTACACTGCGGACACCATAGGCAATCTCCGAATCGACTACCTGCACCGTATGCAGCGCATCTACGAGAGCGAGACGAGCCGCATGCAGGATATGATCGATCACAGCACGAACGCCCGTGAAATAGCACAGGCCACAAAGCGGCGTGAAAAGCTGGCTAAGCAGCTGAAGGAATGCCGGGAATACGATGAGAAGCTGGCGCACCTCGCATTGTCTCGCATTCAACTGGATTTGGATGACGGTGTCAAGAAGAATTACCGTAAGATCCAGACCGCAAATGACGGAAAGCTCTACGAGGTTCTTGCGGATTCAAAGAACATCATGTCGAAGGAATGAGGTTCGATACGATGAGCGAAACATATCAGCCGCCCTTCCGTATGACAGAAGAAATTACAAACTTAATCGTTGAGATCGGTCAATATGTCGGCTCGATTACAACATATGAGTTGATGCACCGAAATCCGGTTCTTCGAAGAGAAAACCGGATTAAATCCATCTATTCCTCATTGGCGATTGAACAGAATACACTGTCTCTTGATCAGGTCAGTGATGTAATCAATGGGAAACGTGTACTTGGCCCGCCGGAGGATATCCGGGAAGTGAAGAATGCGTACGAAGCATACGAGCGTGTTTCTAAGCTTGATCCGTACAGTGTTAAGAATCTGCTCTATGCCCATAAGCTGATGATGGAAGGTCTGGTAAAAGAAGCCGGGAGATTCCGCAGCGGCAATGTCGGGGTATGTGCCGGGGACCGCTTGATTCATGCCGGGACACCGGCAAGATATGTTCCCGAGCTGGTTTCGCAGTTGATGACCTGGCTCAAGGAATCCAAATACCATCCGCTGGTAAAAAGCTGTATCTTCCACTATGAGTTTGAATTCATTCATCCCTTTGCGGATGGGAACGGACGAACCGGAAGGCTCTGGCAGTCGCTGATTCTTCGGAAATGGAATGAGCTGTTTGCGTGGCTGCCGGTGGAAACTCTGGTGCATGAGAATCAGGAAGAGTACTACCGTGTACTGCAGAAGGCAGACAAGGCGGGAGATTCCACAGAGTTTGCGGAGTTTATGCTGGGCATGATCCGCAATGCGTTAAAGGAATTGCGTGACAATCAGAGTCATGATGCCAATGCTGAAGCAAATGAAGCCAATCGTGAAGCCGATGAAGCTGAAGGTGGAACAATCGAGAATCAAATCCTACGGCTCATTCGAGCAAATCCTAAAATCTCGCAGACACGGATTGCGGAAGAAATCGGCGTTTCCCGCTCTACGGTTCAAAGAGCCTTTGGCAAGCTGACGGAGAGCGGACAGGTGCGGAGAAGCGGCGGAACACGGGGATCATGGATCATACAGGAGAAACACTGATATGGCAGAGCTTAACCTAAAACAAATCATTGACCGGCTGAATGCCGAGTTTACGGGAGATACCCGGAAACTCGTGTTTTGGTATGATGATAAGGCAGAGTTCGCGGAGGACATAGATTCTGTCGAATTGGAGAATGCCAAAGTCTACCGGCTGGAGCCTGACAATCAGTTTATGACAAAGCGTTTTCTGGAGCGCGAGGATACGAGCACGAACTACTTAATCTATGCGCCGTTTCCGAAGCCGGATGTAAAAGATAACCACTTGGAAGATACGCTGTTGTATTCCAAGCGTTTCTTTGCCGACCGGGCTTCTCTGCTTTCCGTGGATCTCGGCATTGAGGAGAGATATAAGCCCATCATTGAAAAGCACATCAAGTTCTTTGCAAATAAGGAACGGACGCAGCGCTTTTACGATTTGGAGATCGAGAACTTTAACGAGGAGAATATTACGCTGGGTCTTCTGAGTGCTATCTGTAAGACCCGCACTTGTTCCTTGGAAGAGGTGTTACGTGTCATGCTCACCGAGGGAACAGCGGAAGATAATAAATTTCTCTCGGAAATGGAGAAATACGATCTTCAGAGCTCCTTCTGGAAGCTCTGCGAGCAACAGTTTGGCTATACCGATACAGCGCCGACCTTGGAGAAGCTGGTCGTTACGATGTTTGTGACGGCAACGGCAAGACAGCTTGGAAGCGCTGTGCCGCAGGATTGGAAGCACTTCGTCTCCTATAAGTCCGGCAATATCATAGCCTTTCTGGACAGCTTGATGAACAGTGTGTTGTACAGCGAGCGTTTTGACGAATTATCCGCTCAGGTTTCTGATAGCCTAAACACCACGAAAATCTTTGCGGAAATGCAGCCGGAAGAGTTGACAGAAGTAAACACCTTTCTTATAGCGGACCGGGTTCTGGTGAAGTGGATGGTGGAACGCCTGACAGCGGAGGATATCGGAGCAAGGCTTGACGGAATCGGCATACCGGAACTCTGCGAGAAGCGCATGAAAATGCACTTTGGAAGCCGGACGAAGAAAACATATCAGCTGATCCTCAGCGCCTATCACCTGCTCACAGCGGCAAATTACAGTTGCCCGGACGGATTCCGGCAGATTGTCAAGCAGTATCGGGAAAGGGATTATCAAATCGATCGGGAGTACCGAAAATTTTACTTGCGCTTTGACAAGGTGAACTTCGACGAAGTCGAAAGAGAAGGTCTGCGCACTTTGGTCGAGAACATCTATACCAATGAGTATCTGGCTAAGGTGATGCCGAAATGGAATGAAGGCCTGCAGGAGCCCGCTGCGTTTCAGGAGCTACCCCTGCAGCGTGAATTTTATGAGCGCTATGTAAGGAATGCAAAGGAGCGGACGGTTGTCATCATTTCGGATGCCATGCGCTATGAGGTGGGGGAGGAACTGTTTCGGCGCATGCTGGACGATCCGAAGTGCAGTGCAAAAATGGAAGCACAGCTCTCCGTATTGCCCTCCTATACGCGGCTTGGTATGGCGGCCTTGTTGCCGCATCAAACCCTCACAATGACGGATGATTACCGTGTCTTGGCGGATGGTGTGCTCTGCAACGATCTTGCCGGCAGAGAGAAGGTGTTGCGACAGCATCAGGAAAACGGCATCTGCGTCCGCTTTGATGAAATCAAAGGCTTAAAGAAAAATGAGCTGCGCGACATTTTTACCGGTAAGCAGCTGGTCTATGTCTATCACAATCAGATTGATGCGCGCGGTGACAAGGCAAGCACGGAGGACGAGGTGTTCGTTGCCTGTGAGGAAGCGATATGCGAAATCATTGAGCTGATTCGCAAAATTTCGACCAATGCAAATACCTATCGCTTCTTGGTGACATCGGATCACGGTTTCATTTACAAGCGGGACAAGCTTTCCGAGAGTGAGAAGATCGGCGCAATCAGTGATAAGAAGGCCTTTATCAACCGAAGGTTTATTGTAGCCCATGAGGCTGTGACAGAAGAAGGCGTCAAGAGCCTTTCGATGGGGAAGATTTTGGATAATGACGATGCAAAGGTCGTTTCCTTTCCTGTGAGCGACAATGTATTCAAGGTTGCCGGAGGCGGACAGAACTTTGTCCATGGAGGATCGTCTCCGCAGGAAATGCTGGTTCCGGTAGTGGATATCAAGATGGAACGTGGTCATATGGAGACGCGGCCCGCTCAAATTTCTTTGGTCAGCATCGTCCAAAAGATTACAAACTTGATTACAACTCTGGATTTCATCCAGTCCGATGCGGTCAGTGATACCGTTAAAAAGACGGCATATAAGATGTATTTCATCTCCGAGGATAACGAAAAGATCTCCAATGAGAACACGTACATCGCGGACAGCCGTGATACGGACGCGCAGAAGAGAATCTTCCGAATGCGCTTTACGTTCAAGAACAAGCAGTATGATAAGAATCAGCAGTATTACTTGGTCGTTTACGATGATGCGACCGGAACGGAATGTTTCCGTCATCCTGTGATTATGGATTTGGCATTTGCGGATGATTACGGATTCACCTTCTGACAGATGGAAGGGAGGCATGGGGGAGTTTTTGGATGCAGACGACAAGAGCGCTGTTTTGAAACATTAGCTTCGCCGGCATTTGGGGAGTAAGATTGTAAGAAAGAATCCGAGCAAGAAGATCAATGAAGGTGCGAGTGTCAAGAGGAGCGTTGCTGATAACTTTTTGATTACAGGGCATCGAATGACCAAAAGTTGGTGCTGCCAGACCTTATGACCGCATTTCAGTTAATTCCGTATCAGGCGTGGAAAAATGCAAGGTTTAAGGCTCTTAGCGAAGAGGGAGGTAAATATTTATGAAGGGATATGAGCGTGGTTCAGAGTGGAGACGATGGGATCTCCACATGCATACACCAGGAACACAAAAGAATGATCAGTATAGCGGTTTAACTATTGAGCAGAAATGGGACCTGTTCTATCAGACCGTTAACGATTATATTGGCGATGGAACAGATCCGATGAAGAGCGTAGCGGTTATTGGTATCACGGATTATTTATCAGTAGATAATTGTAAAAAAGTACTTAAAGACGGACGATTACCGGATACTGTGCGTCTGATTCTTCCTAATGTTGAATTAAGGATGGCTCCTATCGCTCGCGAGACGCCTATAAATATACATTGTATTTTTTCACCAGAGTTAATTGATGAATTAGAATCCCGCTTTTTTTCAAAACTATTTTATAAGTATGGCGATAGGAATTACAGTGCGTCCCAGGATGATTTACGCTGCCTTGGAAGAGCATTTGATGGAGCTGCACTGACTGATGCAAGGGCGTATGCTGTTGGTTTAGAGCAGTTTGTTATCAATCGGGAGTCTTTAGAGAATGTTTTCAAAGAGGATCCTGCGCTACGTGAAAAGACAATAATTGTAGTATCAAATAAGTCCGCGGATGGAGTTAGTGGTGTGACCCAGCATCATGGATATTCTACCGAGAATGGATCGCAGATGGATGCCACAAGAAGAAGTATCTATCAAATGGCAGATCTGATTTTTTCTTCCTCGAATTCAGATATTAAATACTTTCTTGGAGAGTCATCAGATAGTCCTGAAATTGTTAAGGGAAGATATGGTTCTTTGAAAGGATGTATTCATGGATCGGATGCACATTCCAATGCTAAGGTATTTGAGCCAGATCAGAAGAGATACTGTTGGATCAAAAGCGATCCTACCTTCAACGGATTCAAACAAATAATTTATGAGCCCAAGGCAAGAATTCGGATATCTTCTGTCAAGCCAGAGGAAAAACCTGCATACCAAGTGATTGAATCAGTTGCTTTTTCTAACCCGGATTTTTCTGCAGATCCCATTGTGTTTAACGACAAATTGACGTGTATCATTGGCGGTAAATCGACGGGAAAATCCCTTCTGCTTCATAATATGGCCATGGCAATAGATTCTTCTCAAGTGCAACAGAAAGTTGATGTCACAAAAACTGGAAGCAGAATCGTTCCAGAAATTCAAGTAAAATGGGCTGATGGGGCAGTCAGTTGTCCGGGCGGTGCAACAGATGAGCATAAGATTGTTTATATTCCTCAAACTTATCTGAATCGCCTTGCGGATGAACAAGAAGAACGGACAGAGATTGATGCGATAATTCAAGAAATTATTATGATCAATACCGAGGCAGCTAGAGCATACAATAATATGCTGGGGGATTTAGATAAGTATAAACGTAAGCTAAACGAGAGGATAACCGACTGTACGCAGAAATATAATATTCTTCAGGGCCAAAAAGCTGAGCTAAAAGATATAGGTACGCTTAAAGGTATCCAGGAAGAAATTGCCAAATTGAAAAAGAAAAAAGAAGAACTATCGAAGGAATCATCTATTACCGGTGAGGAAATCAAGCAGTATGATTCAGCGATTGCCGAGGTTACACGACTGAATGCTCTAATTTCTGATATTGATTGTGAAATCCGAGCCATTTCTGGAATGGATGAAATTTTCAGAGAGATAGAAATTCCAGCAAATCTTTCTAAGGAAACATCCGAAGTAGTCAAAGAAGCGGTACATTCAATTAAACTTCGAGCAGACGAAGAGTGGGGGACAGAAAGCGCGAGAATCATAGAGGGTTTGGAAAAGAAAAAGGAATCAAGCGAAGCGCTGAGAAGCAAAAACAAAGAGATTGCTGATCGAATTGCGCCCAAGATTGCTGATAACGAGGCTATAAGAAAGCTGTCTGAACAGATTGCAGCAGAAGAAGAAAAACTTATAAAATACACTGCTACTGATAAAAAGATCGAACAGCTCCAGCAACAGTATCAGGAAGCTGTGAACTTTGTTGCTGAGGCATTTGCTGATTTTAATCGAATTCGAGAAAATTATGCCAAAGAAATAAACGAAAATCAGGATATATCTCAAGATGGACTATCTTTCTCTGTAGCAACTCCATTTAGAGCAGAAGCTTTTCGTAGTCTTTTAGGCACAGTCTTTGATGGCCGTGCAATAAAGTCACAAAAAAAATGGCTCGATCTGGATGAGCTAGATGAAGAGTGGGTTAAGGATACTGATAATCTGAAAAAGTTGATAGATAAGATTTTGAACGGTGATCTAAGAATCACGAAGTCTAAAGCAGTTGAAAATGTCCTTCAAGAAATTTTTTCTGACTGGTACAACTCCTCATATCAAGTAGCTATGGATGGAGATGTTATTGGAAATATGTCGCCAGGTAAAAAAGCTTTGGTTCTACTGAAGTTATTGATTAACTTAGCAGAAAGTACTTGTCCGATACTCATCGACCAGCCAGAGGATGATCTCGATAACCGTTCGATTTTTGATGAGCTAATACCATTCATCATTCGCAAAAAAGTTGATCGACAAATAATTATTGTTACGCACAATGCCAATGTTGTTTTGGGTGGAGATGCTGAGGAAGTCATTGTCGCAAACCAAGATGGTAATAATGCGCCAAATAGGAAATACAGATTCGAATATCGCTCAGGTTCTATAGAAGATGATGCCCCCGTCGATGCCGGAGTAACAGATACCCTAGGAAAACAGGGCATTCAGCAACACATCTGCGACATACTTGAAGGCGGAGAAAAGGCATTTGATCTTAGGCGAAGTAAATATCGTATCTGAGACTTAGGGAGAATATTGAACGGTGGGGAAATATAAAGTTATATCACTTTTTAAAAGCACTCGATTTAGTATCGCCAAGATTTATGTGAAATTTTGTTTGCATCCGCTGATTAAATGAAGCCTGCCTGAAACACGGGTGTTTTCTTCATCCACCTCTAGGCGAATCATATTCATATATCTCTTACTCCCCCACTGGGTTCTCGCAATATAGCGCATACGAGCACAAAACTTCATTCACACAGAGTTCCCTCCGCCGAACACAGGCGTGCATCCGTGAGACGGTCCTACGATGGGTATACCGCGAACATGATATACTGGTTTTGTGAGATGTTCAGCATGAGCGGGAGATGGCGAAGAGAAAGCACAAATTACGGAAGAGAACGCTTCGAAGTGCCGCGACGCTTCTGGTACTTCTGTTGATGGCGGCCGCGCTTCGAGTCAGCGCGGGCACAGCTGAGATTGCGGTACAACAGGAGAGTGTGAGTGCTGTTCCAAAGAGCAACGAGGCGATAGGTGTCATTGTGCCGCCCCCGGGCGCTGCGGCAGTGCGTTTGCGCTTCTGGCCAAAGCGACCATGCCGACAGAACCGCGGGGCAGCATCGGCATGGTGAGCTCGGGCGCTTGGCGCACGGTGTGTTACGATGATCTGATTGACGGAAAATTCCTCTATAACCGCTGTTATCTGATTATCTACATGCGCTCCGGAGAAAATGCGAATCCGAATAACCTAATTACAGGCACGCGCTATCTGGATGTGGAGGGCATGTTGCCCTATGAGAAGCAGGTTGGAGATTTTATCCAAAACGGCGGCGCTGTTCTCTACCGGGCAACGCCTGACTTTTACGGAAATGAGTTGGTGGCGTGCGGCGTGGAACCGGAGGCAGAGTCCCTGGAAATAAGGGGGAATCCGCGTTCATGTGTTTCTCTACAATGTGCAGCCGGGTATTGTGATTGACTATGCGACCGGAGAAAGTCGGCGGAAAGATTGAAGGACAGAGGAGGTTCTTATGAAAGTGACATATCTTGACCACAGCGGTTTCTTGCTAGAATTAAAAGACCGCTACTATGTGTTCGACTATTACAAGGGCGAACTGCCGCCGCTCGACAAAGAAAAAGAAGTGCTTGTATTTTGCAGCCACTGCCACGGGGATCACTATAATCCGAAGATTTTTGAGCTTCTCGACGAGAGGGGCATGCGCTACCGGGCGATACTGGCGAATGATATCAATGATGAGAAGCGCTTGGCGGAAATCCGACGTATCTTTGTTGCGCCGGGTCAAGGTTATCAACTTGAGGGCGGGATTCGGGTCGAGACCCTGCTTTCAAACGACAGCGGTGTCGCGTTTATCGTGAGCAGCGACGAAGGGATTGTTTACCACGGCGGTGATTTGAACGACTGGTATTGGGAGGGAGAACCGGAGGAGGAGAACCGAGAGCTCCGCGCAATCTTTCACACGGAGATTGAAAAAATCAAGGGCAGACATTTTGATATCGCCTTTGTGCCGCTCGATCCGAGACTGGAAGCGCACTATGCGGACGGGCTCGTGTACTTCCTGGAACGTGTGGACTGCGATGCGGTCTTTCCGATCCACTACTGGGGAGAGCCGGCTGTGATTCAGCGCTTTCTCACGGAATACCCGCGGTATGGCGCCCGCATCAAAAACACGGAGACAGCGAAAGGAGAAGAGATATGAAGTTTAAGATGATACACGAGAATTTGAATGTTGCGGATTTGGAGCGCTCCCTCCGCTTCTACAGCGAAGCCCTCGACTTACACGAGGTGAGACGAAAGACAACGGACGATTTCATCATCGTGTATTTAAAGAGCGAGGTCGGGGAATTTGAGTTGGAACTCACCTGGCTTAAGGACCATCCGCAGCCTTACGACCTCGGCGAGTGCGAATTTCACCTCGCATTTCGGGCGGACGATTTTGATGCGGCTCACAAAAAGCACGAAGAGATGGGCTGCATTTGTTTCGAAAACGAGGCGATGGGCATCTACTTCATCGAAGATCCGGACGGCTACTGGCTTGAGATTTTGCCGTAATGTGAGTTTGTTGTAACGCAAAAAGGACAGAAAAGCGAGATTACGCGTTTCTGTCCTTTTATTTTGGTATGTCTGTGCCTGAAGGTGGGGGGTCAAATTTGGCGGCGGCATGAAAGAAGCGAACGTCCCGAACCTGTTCAAGCCGCAGTTCCCAGAAGGTTGCCTGAATGTCGTACCCTCTTCGCATCCAGTCAGTGTTTAAGGGGCTTAGATCAAAGACGCGCTCCCAGTTTTTCTCTTTCATGCGGCGCTTCTCGGAAGGGGAAAGCGTCTCGTATTGTGTCTCAAGGCAACGGTCTTCCTGCTCGGTATCGGAGAGAAGGCCGTTGTTTAAGATGATACACCAGTAGTCAAAATCGGATAAGAGTACATCTCGGTCGGGAATTTCGATTTCGAGACAGGCAAAACGAGCCCCGTTATAGCCGACAGCCCAGCGCTCTCTGCGGAGATCGGTCTTACAGTGTTTGCCTTGCTGTTGATACCAGGCCCAGACCGGGTAAGTGACCTCGTCAGGCGGCGGGCCGATGCGCTGTTTCATTTGTCGTACCAGCCAGTCGTACTGCTTACGACAGTCTCTCATCGGTGAAAGATTAAGATCGCAGCGATAGACGCCGGTTTTCAGAAGCTCGTTGTAGACGGCTTCCTCCTGAGAAGTCCAAAGTATCATGGTTCTCCTTTCTGTCGCTTCGAAGCGTTTTCCGCAGGGGTGTGCGTATCCCGGCTTTACCGACATCAGCCGCATTGTAGGAGCCACTCTTTGCTGTGAAAGGCAAGCGGGCTTGAGAAGTGGGGAGCGAAACGGTATACTTGCCTGTAGCAAAGAAATCAGACCGGAGAGCAAGGGGGGAGCAATGTCAGCATACAGACGAAAGAGGCGCGGGGGGAGTATACGTCAGGCGCTGTGGATTCTGCTGATACTACTCACCTTGGGAGCCATGCAGCAGACCCTGTGGCCCAATGCCCGGCTGCCTTGGACAGCGCAGGCGGAAAAAGAAGCAATCGGCATCATCGTGCCGCCGCCCGGGGATTACGCGGAGGAAGTGCTCACGGCGGTCGGAAGCTATTACGGCAGCCCGGATATCAGCATGAATATGGGGCAGCCGCTCTTTACGGAGGAGGATCGGCAGCTCGGCGAGCAGCATGAGACAGAGGGCTATGAGTCCTACGCGGACTTGGATGCGCTTGGGCGCTGCGGTCCTGCCTTTGCGGTTGTGACAAAGGCGACCATGCCGACAGAAAAGCGCGAGAGCATAGGCGATGTGCGGCCGAGCGGCTGGCACACGGTGCGCTACGACGACTTGATTGAAGACAAGTATCTCTATAACCGCTGTCATCTGATTGCCTACATGCTCTCCGGGGAAAATGCGAACCTGCAGAATCTAATCACGGGGACCCGCTATCTCAATGTAAGCGGCATGTTGCCCTATGAAAAACGGGTTGCGGATTACATTGAGAATGGCGGCGGCGCGGTGCTCTACCGTGCGACTCCGATTTTTCTCGGGGATGACTTGGTTGCGCGGGGCGTAGAGCTCGAAGCGGAGGCGCTTCGGGATCCGGATTTTTCCTTCCATGTATTTCTCTACAATGTGCAGCCCGGCGTGCGCATCGACTATGCGAGCGGTCAGAGTAAGCGAGAGGCGTGAGTGAGCGCCGAGCGCATGCAGGCACCGGCCGCTCCGGCAGCAAGGACTTCCGGAAGCTGTTCCGGGGTGATGCCGCCGATCGCATAGACTGGTACCGGTACCGCCTTACAGACCGCTTCGAGGAAGGGGAGACCGCGCGCTGCGAGGCCGGGTTTACAGGCGGTCTCATAGACATTACCCGCGATGAGATAGCTTGCGCCAAAGGAGACAGCGCGCACGGCCTCATCGACAGCATGTACCGAAGCGCCGAGAGAGGAGCAGCCTTCCAAGAGGGAGGGCTGCTCCTCTTTGATTTGTTGCAGCAGGGCAAGCGGGAGATGCAGGCCCTCGGCGGGGAGTTCCTTTGCCGCACGCGGAAAGGAGTGGAGGATGAGCGGCACAGACGGAAGCAGTGCACGGACGCGCCTTGCGAGGGCAAGGTAATCCGCCTCCGGCATATCCTTTTCGCGGAGCAAAACAGCACGCGGACAATTTTCCGCGACATGTTCCAGATAGGACAAAAAGGCGGCCTCGGGTTCCGCCTCACGGTCAAACAAATGGCGATCGCTCACTATGATGACCCGGGAGAGATCCATGGCTCAGCTCTCCACTCGGTTCATGTAGTAATCCCAGCCGAAGACAGCCTTTTCGCAGAGGACACCGATGCGGTAGGAAGGCGTTATGAGCGTGTCGTATTCCTCGGCCTGCGGGAACTCAATGCCGAGCTCTAAAAGAATCTTACCGTCCGCTTGCGTTTCGCTGAGAATCTGGAAGAGGTACACGTCGCGGAGCTCGGGGAGCAGCGCGGTAACTTCCGCCGGGGAGAGCAGGGTATCCGGGACGGAGTCGAGGAGCACCTCGTTTGCGTCTCGGTACTGATACCCTTCTTTGACGCTCTCGGTGAACTGTCCGCCGATTAGGCGCAGCTGAACCGTGCCCGCATAGCTCGCGGTGAAGTTGGTGTTTTGAGAGTTTTCCGGGAGGACAATCAGCGCCTCGAGTGTCAGCTGAATGCCCGCGGGGCTCGCGCTTATCTCCGTGAGCACACAGTCGGAAAAGGAGAAGTGAGAGAATTCGTTGACGGATTGATATTTCATGCCTGTCCTTTCTGTTTCGAACGAAAAAGAAAATCCCCGGAGCCCATAAGGGAAGCGGGGATTTTTGCAGTGACAATGTCAGACGGTCGTATTGTCCTTGTTTTCGGAGCTTTCGGAATGATTGCTTTCGCTTGCAAGGTTCTCCGGAGCGGCTGTTGCGGTCTCGACCGTTTCGCTCGCAACGTTTTCCGCAGTGTTTGCCTCGGTAGCGGCAGCCTCGGCTTCGGCAGCGGCCTTTGCTTCCTTGGCCTCCTTGATTTTTTCGCCTTCCTTCTTAATCTCCTCGGAAGCGGACTTTACAGCCGTAGTGGTTGCCTGTGCGACTGTCTGGGAGAGCTGCTTGCTCGCATCCATGACCTCGTTCAGCGTGTCCTTGGAGAGCTTGCCGCCGGAAATCGCCATTGCGCCGAAAGCAGCGGTGGCAACGGCCGCGAGTAACACCAGGAAGAAGCCGATGCCGATGTGCACCGCAACACCGTATGCCTTGAGCTCCGCACCCTGGGAGCCGAGCATGCGTCCGATGTTGATGAGATTCAGGAGCATGATGACACTCTGCACAACGCCGATTACAAAGACGCCGGTCGCAAAGTTCTTCGGAAGCTCTGTCTTATAGTCCTTCAGGCAGCTGAGGACTATGGCGACGACTGCGAGTATGATGATGAAAGTTCCGTCGCCTTGGGTACCGCTCACACTCATGGAGCCGAAGATACCCGCGGAGACGGTTGCCCAGGGGAGCAGACTCCCGAGGATGGCAGCAGCAGAGGAAATCAGGATAAACAAGCGATTTTTATTCATTGGCATATCTCCTTTCTGCCTTACTATACCATAGTTTTACTAAAATAAAGACGTAAATTTTCAGATAGAGTGAACTAAGTATGCGCTTGTGAAGAACGCCCAAAACAGATTCACAAAGCACATTATTTTTGGTACGATGGTACAGAAGATAATAACGGACTTCGAAAGGAGAGGATCCTATGGAACAGAAGCTGCCCAAGAGAAGTGAAGTTGCGGTGGAACAAACCTGGAAACTGGAGGATGTCTACCCGGATTTGCAGGCCTTTGAGGACGACGTAAAGCGCGGCCTCGCGTTGGCGGATGAAATTGCGGGCTACGAAGGCAAGCTCGGCGACGGCGCGGAGGTGCTCTTAAAGGTCTACGAACTCTACCAGGAGTGCAAGAAGACAGACTATCGCTTCTTCGGCTATGCGATGATGCGGAGCGACGTGGACACCGGAAATGCGGACAACCTCGCGCTCTTACAGAAAGCACAGAGCGCGGATGTGAAGATACTCGAGAAGACGGCTTTCATCGAGCCGGAAGTGCTGGCGCTCGGCGAGGATAAGATCAACGCTTACTACGAGAGCTGCCCGGCGCTCCGCGCGTTCAAAATCACGATTGACGATGCAATCCGCCTTGCACCGCACACCTTGAATAAGAGCGAGGAGAAGCTGCTCGCGGCGGCCAACATCATGGCAATTTCGCCCTATCAGAGTTTCTCAATGCTCCAGAATGCGGATATGAAATTCCCGAAGGTGAAGAACGGCGACGAGGAAGTGCAGATTACGAACGGCAGATTTACGCTGCTCGAGGCATCTCCGAACCGCGAGTTCCGCAAGGAAGTTTTTGAGCAGTACTACGGAACCTATAAGGGCTTCCGCAACACCATTGCTTCGATTTACGACGCGCAGATGAAGCAGCTCTATTTCTTTGCGAAGGCGAGAGGCTACAAGAGCTCCTTTGAGGCAGCGGTCGGCAGAGACAATGTGTCTCCGCAGGTCTGCGAGCGCCTGCTCTCGAGCGTCCACAAGAACATCGGGCCCTTCCACCGCTATATGGCTCTCAGAAAGAAGATGCTCGGCTTGGATGAGCTTCACATGTACGATATCTACGCGAACATGCTGAAGGACTATGAGCGCAGAGTGAGCTACGAAGAGGCAAAGGAAATGCTGCTCGAGGGTCTGGCACCGCTCGGCGAGCATTATCTCGAGCTGCTCCGCGAGGCATTCGATAACCGCTGGATTGATGCGGTCGAGAACGAGGGCAAGCGCGTCGGCGCATACTGCAACTCGGTCTACGCGACGCATCCCTTTGTCCTGATGAACTTTAACAATACCTTTGAAGATGCCTTTGTGCTCGCGCATGAGCTGGGTCATGCCATGCACTTCTGGCACTCCGATCACAGCCACGACTTCTTCAATGCGCAGTATAAGATGTTTGTCGCAGAGGTCGCGTCGATTACCAATGAGGTACTCTTAAACCACTACCTGATTAGTAAGGCCGAGTCCCGCGAGGAGAAGGCGTATCTCATCAACCACCTGCTTGACAGCTTCAAGGGAACGCTGTTCCGTCAGGCCATGCTCGAGGAGTTTGAAATCGAGAGCAACCGGATGTCGGAGACGGGCGTGCCGATCACGGCAGATACGCTTTCCGAGCTCTATCTCCGCCTGAACAAGGAGTACTACGGCCCGTCCATGGTCTCCGACCCGCTGATCGGCGAGGAGTGGAGCCGTGTGCCGCACATGTACATGAACTTCTACTGCTACCAGTACGCGACGAGTTTTGCGGCTTCGGTTGCGGTCGCAAAGCGCATCCTGACCGAGGGAGAGCCCGCACTCAAGGATTACATCCGCTTCCTCTCCGCAGGTTGCACGGACGATCCGGTCAGCGTTCTGAAGATTGCAGGCGTGGATCTCTCGACCGAAAAGCCGGTTGAGGACGCAATGAAGTACTTTGATGAACTGCTGACGCAGCTTGAGGAGCTGGCAGAGTAAATCGCGAGAGGCGCCCGAAGGGGCGCCTCTTTTTGAGACATTTTGAGCGTTCGGTCATTCAGTAAGAGAGGAGTCATAATGGCAGTTACATTTTTTGCGGCTCTGTCGCGGATGAAGTACATAGACCGCTGGGCGCTGATGCGCGCAAGCCGCCGCGAGAACCTGAGCGAACATGCGGCCGAGGTTGCGATATTGGCACATGCGCTCTGTGAAATCGGAAATGTGCGGCACGGAAAGCGGCTCAATGCCGATCGGGCGGCGGTAATCGGTCTCTTTCACGATGCGAGTGAGATTATCACGGGAGATATGCCGACCCCGGTTAAGTACGGGAGCGAGGCGCTGAGACAGGCCTATCATGCGGCGGAGGAGAGGGCAACGGAGAGTTTACTTGCGCGCTTGCCGAAGGAGCTCGCGGCGGTCTATGCGCCCTTGCTCGGTGTGGTCACCGCGGCGGAAGAAGGCGGAGAGGAAGAGCTGTATCTTTGGCGGCTCGTAAAGGCGGCGGATAAGATCTCGGCCTATATTAAGTGCTTGGAGGAGGAGAGCGCGGGTAACACCGAGTTCCGCACGGCAAAGCGCAGCATAGAGGCAGAGCTTAAGCGGCTCGCTGTAGAATTGCCGGAGCTTCGGGAGTTTATGGAGAGCTGTCTGCCGCCCTACGGCAATACGCTGGACGAGCTCTCGGTCGAGGGGAATTGGAATGAAAATGAAGATGAGAGAGTGGACTAAAGAAGAGCTTCGGCGTGCGCTGCTCCTCTATGCGGTGAGTTCCCTGAGTTCGCTCCGCGCGGGGGAAACACTTTACGGCGCGGTGAAAGAACTGCTTGACGGCGGCATCACCATGCTGCAGTGGAGAGTAAAGGAGAAGGAGGACGCGGTGCTCGCGGCAGAGCGGGAGAAAGTGCAGGCGCTTTGCCGCGCGGCGGGGATTCCCTTTCTCATGAATGACAGTTTGGAAGCCTTTCAAAAAAGCGAGGCGGATGGTGTGCACCTCGGGCAGACAGATCTCCGAGAGGCAGCGGCGCGGTCGCTCGGAATTTCGGTGGGAGATACGACAAAGCTCCCGGACGGCAGCATCAAGGCCTTGGTCGGCCGCGGAAAGATACTCGGCATCACAGCGAGAAGCGTAGAGGCCGCAAGAGAGGCAGAGCGTCTCGGGGCCGATTATATCGGCGCGGGGGCGGTCTTCGGGACAGCGACCAAGGCGGATGCCCTGCCGCTTTCCCTTGCGGCTTTCCGGGAAATTACGGAGGCGGTTTCGATCCCCGTGGTCGCAATCGGCGGCATCAACGAAGAAAACGTCGAGAGACTTTCCGGGAGCGGGGCGGCCGGCATTGCCGTGGTTTCGGCGCTCTTTGGCGCAGAGGAGCGGCAGCTGACGGCTGCGGCATTGCGGGCAAAGGCAGAGAAGCTCTTCGGCAACAAAAATTAGCGGCGTTAAAGCTGAAATTTCTTTGACATTTCCGAGAAAAGTGGTATTCTGAATTCAACACATGAACAAATGCTCATATGTTCAGATATGAAAAAGACTTGCAAGTTGAGAGGAGGAAGGCATGACGGTGGCAGCAATGCAGAGGGCGCCGAGCGAGGATCAGCTCTACGATTTGGCGGAAGTCTTTAAGGTGTTCGGCGATTCGACGAGGATACGCATCCTTTACCGGCTGTTTTCGGGTGAGTACGGTGTGAATGAGCTCGCGGAGAGCCTTAATTTAACGCAGTCGGCGGTTTCCCATCAGCTCAAACTCTTAAAGCAAGCGAGACTTGTCAGGGCGCGCCGCGAGGGAAAGTCAATGATTTATGTGCTGGCGGATGAGCATGTGAGGACCATGATGGGCCAGGGACTGGAACACATTTCGGAATGAGGAGGCAGGAGATGAAAAAGAAATTTGCTTGTGAGATTGACTGCGCGAACTGCGCAAAGAAGGTTGAGGATGCGATTCGGAAGCTGGACGGTGTTGTGGATGTGAAGGTGAATTTCCTGATGCAGAAGTTCACCCTGGAGGCGGCCGATGAGGTCTTTGAAGAAGTGCTCGAGGAAGCGATTCGGACGGGGCAGAAAATCGAAGCGGATTTCAGCGTGAGCCGCTGAGGGGGGCTCATATGAATCGGAAACAGCAAACCCTGTTAAATCGCATTTTGCTCGCGGTTGCGGGCTATGCGGAGATTTTGATATTTGAGAAGAGCGGCAAGGCCGAAAGCCTGCAAATGCCCGCGTGGATGCTCGGCGTCCTTTTTCTCTTCCCCTATCTTCTGGTGGGCCGAGAGGTCATCTTAAAGGCGCTTAAGAACATACGAAACGGCCAGGTTTTTGACGAGAACTTCTTAATGTTCATCGCAACGGTCGCCGCCTTCTGTATCGGCGAGTACTCAGAGGCCTGCGCGGTCATGATTTTTTACCAGGTCGGTGAACTCTTTGAGTCGCTCGCGGTCGGAAAATCCCGCGCGTCAATTACGGCGATGATGAGCATTGCGCCGGAGTTTGCAAATGTGGAGCGCGAGGGTGAAATCGAGCAGCTGGATCCCGACGAGGTGGAGGTGGGCTCGGTCATCTTAATCCGTCCCGGCGAGAAGGTGCCGCTTGACGGCATTGTCCTCGAGGGAACTTCCTTCCTCGACACGGCGGCGCTGACCGGTGAGCCGGTGCCGCGCGAGGTGAGACCCGGCGACACGGTGATCAGCGGCTGCGTGAACGGTGAGACCGCGCTCCGTGTGAAAACGACCAAGGCGTATGAGGACTCGACGGTTGCGCGCATTTTGCAGTTGGTCGAGAGCGCAAGCGAGAAGAAGACCCGCATGGAGAACTTTATCACCCGCTTTGCGCGCTGGTATACGCCGGTGGTCACAATCACGGCCTTTTTACTCGCGATTTTGCCGCCGCTCATTCTCGGCGTGCCCGCGGCGCCCTGGATTAAGCGCGCCTGCATCTTCCTCATTGTATCCTGCCCCTGTGCCCTGGTTATCTCGGTGCCCCTCGGTTTCTTCGCCGGCATAGGCGCGGCATCGAAGCGCGGCATTTTGGTCAAAGGCTCCAATTTTCTGGAGAGCGCTGCGGAGTTAAAGACCCTGGTCTTCGATAAGACCGGGACACTGACGCGGGGAGAATTCCGCGTGGTCGGCATTCACCCTGCGGAGGGCTCCGGGCTCAGCGAGGAGGAGCTCTTATCGCTTGCGGCCCACGGTGAGAGCATTTCCGCGCACCCCATTGCACAGTCCATACTGCAGGCCTACGGCAGCAGCATAGAGCGGGCGCGGCTCGGCGAGATGCACGAGACGGCCGGACACGGGCTCACGGGACAGTTGGACGGCAGAGAGCTGCTCCTCGGCAACGAGAAACTGTTGCAGAGCAGACAGATTGATTTCCCGGTGGTCAACGAGCACGGAACCGTGGTCTATGCGGCGCACGGCGGCAGCTATGTGGGGCACATTGTCATTGCGGATGTCTTAAAACCGGGGGCTTTTGAGGCGCTGAAAGCGCTCCGCGCGGTCGGAGTCGAAAAACTGGTCATGCTGACCGGTGACCGCAGGGAGGCCGCGGAGGCCATAGCCGCGGAAGTCGGCGTGGACACCGTGTATCACGACCTTTTGCCCGCGGATAAAGTGGAGCAGGTGGAGCGCTTGTTAAAAGAGGCGAAGCCCGGAGAACGGGTCGGCTTTGTGGGCGACGGCATCAACGATGCGCCGGTATTGATGCGCGCGGATGTGGGCATCGCGATGGGTTCCCTCGGGAGCGACGCTGCGATTGAGGCAGCGGATCTTGTCATTATGGACGATGAGCTCTCGAAGCTTGCGGACATCATACGCATTTCGAGAAAGACCGTTCGCATTGTGCGCCAGAATGTCGCTTTCGCCTTGGCGGTCAAGGCAGCGGTCTTGGTTCTCGGCATTTTCGGACTCGCCAATATGTGGGAGGCGGTCTTCGGCGATGTCGGTGTCACGGTCCTCGCCGTGCTGAACGCGATGCGTGCGCTCACGCCTCCGTCCGCTCAGCGCTGAGACAAAATTCAATTTCTTCCAAAAAACGAAGCATCAGATCATTCGGAACGGTTCCCTTTTTTAGGATGTAGCCGATTCGCATGGTCTGATTTTTGTTTCGCCTGTCTTCGCGGAAGGGCACGGCGACATAGTCGGAGCCGTTTAAATCGCGGCTTATGATGCCCGAGCAGAGGGTATAGCCCTGAATGGAGCGCATGAGATTTAAATTGGTCGCGCGGTCGGAGGTCTTAATGACGCGCGGGTAATCGCGGTCGCTTAAAATTTCCTCGGCGAGAAAGGCGGAACTGTCATCGCCCTGATCAAACTGGATGCAGGGATAGGGCTTAAGCTCTTCAAAGCTGATTGCGTCGAGCGAGGCCAGCGGGTGATCCTTGTAGAGATAGACATAGGCATTGCACTCAATCAGCGGATGGAACTCAAGCAGTTCTTCGCGGAAAATCTTGGAGAGAAAGCGGTGGTTAAAGCCGCTCTCGTAGAGTATGCCCACATCGGACTTGCCGCTGATTACATTGCGGATCACATCGATGGTGCGGGTCTCGAGGACGGAGAACTGGTACTCGTTGGTGTCAAAGCTCTTTGTCATGCGGGCAAAGGCCTGGGTCACAAAGGAGTAGTGTTGGGTCGAAATCGAGAAGCGCTGGCGCACCTGCCGCGCGCTACCGAAGCGGTCCATGAGGAGTTCATACTGTTGGTGTAATTCCCGGGCGCGCGCCAAAAACTCGGTGCCGTCCGGAGTCAGGCTGATGCCGCGCGAGTTGCGGTTAAAGATGCGAAAGCCGAGCTCTTCCTCGGCCTCTTTGACGGCGTTTGTGAGCGCAGGCTGTGAGAGAAAGAGTTTCTCCGCGGCGCGGTTGATGCTGCCGGCAGCGGCGATTTCCGTGAGATAATAGATTTGCTGAAGCGTCATGACAGTCTCCCGTTATATATTCGATTTATAGATTTACCGGTATCGTTTTGATACTAACACGCAAAAACGGGCGAAACAAGGGAAGGACATATACTCTCTGCGCGCGGCGGTGTAGGGGGACAAGGGCATGGCAAGAAATACGCAGAGGCATATGCTCTGCACGGCGGTGCGTGGGACAAGGACATGGCAAGAATTACGATGAGGCATATGCTCTGTGCGCGCGGCGCGCAAATCAGGCAAATATGCAGGGAAGAAAAATAGAGAGCGTTAAAGACAGTACGCGATTGAGATTTGAGAAGTGGGGGTTCGAAACAGAAAAAGAGCTCGCCGCCGGGAGAACCGGAGACGAGCTCTTTTTGAATTTTTGAGGCTTGTTCCGAGTCTGTGTCTGTTTCGGCAAGCGGTCATTGCGGCAAAAGCAAGCGAGAAAGGCTGCGGCTTGTGCTTCCGAAAAACAGCTTAAGTTGATACGTACATTCGAAAGCGAAGTTCGCTGCGGAAGCGAAGCGAAAATCAGGCTCAGAGTTTCTCTAAGAGTGAAATCATTTCGAGCGCAGCGACCGCGCATTCAAAGCCCTTGTTGCCGGCCTTCGAGCCCGCGCGGAGCAAAGCCTGTTCCAGGGTATCGCAGGTCAGGACACCGAAGAGCACGGGGAGGCCACTCTCCAAGCCGACGGCGGCAATGCCCTTGGAGACCTCGCTGCACACATAGTTATAGTGGTCTGTGTCGCCGCGTATCACCGCGCCGAGCGCAATGACCGCGTCGTACTTACCGCTCTCCGCCATCTTTTTGGCGACGAGGGGGAGCTCAAAGGCGCCCGGCACCTTGGCGAGCGAAATCTGTGCGGGAAGCACGCCGTGCCGGAGCAGGGCATCCTCCGCGCCGTCAACGAGGCGGGAGACCACTAGGTCGTTAAAACGCGCCGCGACGATGCCGACGCGGACTTTTTCGGGAGACTCGAGATATAAGCTTCCTTCGTAAAGATTCATTGTTGTATCCTCTCTTTCTCTTGTTCAAAGTCAGGGGTATTTGCATACAAAGCGTTTCAGCAGCTTTCGCGGAGCAGGGTCTCGCCCAGAAGATGCCCCATGCGCGTCTGTTTGGTGCGGAGATAACGGATGTCGTGGCGGTTTGCGGGAATCTCAATCGGGACGCGGGACGTGACCGGAATGCCGAAGTCCGTGAGCTGCGCGATTTTATCGGGATTGTTGGTCATAAGACGCAGGGACTGCACGCCGAGACTGCGGAGCATGGCCGCCGCGGGCGCATAATTCCGAAGGTCGTCCGGAAAGCCGAGGGCACGGTTGGCCTCGACGGTGTCGAGTCCCTGTTCTTGGAGGGCATAGGCCTTCAGCTTGTTGAGGAGGCCTATGCCGCGTCCCTCCTGGCGTAGGTAGAGGAGGACACCCTGTCCCTCCGCTTCAATCTGTCTCAGAGCGCGCTGCAGCTGTTCGCCGCAGTCGCAGCGCTTGGAACCGAAGACATCGCCGGTCATGCATTCGGAGTGCATGCGGCAGAGGACATTGCGCTTACCGTTCACCTCTCCTTTTACAAGTGCAAGGTGTTCGAGGCCGCTCAGCGGATCGAAGAAACCGTGGATTTCAAAATCGCCGAAGGCGCTCGGGAGTGCGGCGCTCGCCGCTTCTTCGAGCGCGTAGTCATAGCGCTCGCGGTAGCGCACCAAGTCCTCGATGCTGATGATGCAGAGGCTTTCGCGCTCGGCGAGGGAGAGCAGTTCTTTGGTACGCATCATCTCCCCGTCTTCACGCATAATCTCGCAGCAGAGACCGGCGGGCTTTAATCCCGCGAGGCGGCAGAGGTCAACGGTTGCCTCGGTGTGGCCGCGGCGCTCAAGCACGCCGTGCGGGCGGGCAAGAAGCGGAAAGAGGTGGCCGGGGCGGCGAAAATCGGAGGGAACGGCATCCTCGGAGACCAGCTTTCTTGCGGTCAGGGCGCGCTCTGCAGCGCTGATTCCGGTGGTCGTCTCAATGTGATCGACAGAGACCAGAAAGGCCGTCTCGTGATTATCGCTGTTTACGGAAGACATGGTAGGAAGCGCGAGCTTTTCCGCATAGCTTTTGTCTATGGGGAGGCAGATCAGACCCCGCCCGAGACTTGCCATTTGATTCACGAGTTCTGTGCTCGCAAATTCCGCCGCGCAGATTAAATCGCCCTCGTTTTCCCGCTCGGGGTCGTCCACACAGAGTATCGCTTTGCCGCGCCGCAAATCTTCGAGCGCCTGTTCAATCGTAGAAAAAGCCATGATAACTCCCTTCTTTTTATAAAACGTGACATTCAATAAGCGAGGGCACGAAGCAGGCTCTCGTCGGTGGAAGCAGTGTTTGAAGGCTGTGACAGGGAGAGCGCCCGCCGGACATACTTTCCTATCATGTCAGTCTCCAGATTGAGGCGGTCGCCGGGACGTCTCGCCAAGAGCGTGGTGACGGCTGCCGTGTGCGGAATCACAGAGACGGAAAACATGCTCTCCGTCAGTTCGACCACGGTGAGGCTTATGCCGTCAATCGCAATCGAGCCCTTTGTGACGATGCCGCCAAGGAGTTCCGGTGCCGCGCGTATCGAAAAGCGGAGTGCATTGCCGTCGGGATGCACGGAGAGCAGAGTTCCGACCCCGTCAATGTGCCCGCTCACGAAGTGGCCGCCGAAACGACCCGTTGCCGGGAGGGCGCGCTCCAGATTGACAAGGCTACCTGTGCGCAGTTCTCCGAGATTCGAGCGATGCAGGGTTTCCGGCATGACATCGGCGGTAAAGCCCTGCCCTGAAAAAGAGCTCACGGTTAAACAGACCCCGTTTACGGAGATGCTGTCGCCGTGGGCAATCCCCTCCAATACCTTGACGGCAGCAAGGCTCAGTTTTCCGTTGCGGGGCGCTGTGAGCACGCGCCCCTGTTCTTCAATCAGTCCGGTAAACATAATCAGAGTTCCCCCTCAAGTAAAAAGTCAGAACCGAGTTGCCGCAGGCGGAGGTTTTTCAGATGAAAGGCCTCGTCCGGCAGGGCAATGCCGGAGCCGCCGAGTGCTGAGGGAGCCGTGCGGCCGCCGAAAAGTTTTGGCGCGATATAGGCCTGCACGCGCTGGGCAAGGCCCTCTGAGATAAGGGACCAGGAGAGTTCGGCACCGCCCTCGACAAAGACTTCATTGATGCCTCGCTCGCCGAGGCTTAGGAGCAGTTCTGCGAGCGGGACCCGCTCGCCGGAAAAACAAAGGACTTCGCAGCCGGCACGGAGATAGGGCGCGTGGCGTTCGCTGTCCGAAACGCAGCAGGCAAGCAGAGTCGGAATCTCCGCTGCGCTATTTACAAGGGCAGAGGAGAGCGGAGTTCTGAGCGCAGAGTCGCAGACAACGCGGAGCGGGTTTCTGCCGCCCGGAATTCTGCAGTTTAGAAGAGGGTCATCCTTCAGCACGGTGTTGATGCCGACCATGACAGCGCCGGCCGCTGCACGGCTTCGGTGGACTTCCTCGCGCGCAGCCTCTCCGGTAATCCAGCGGGAGGCGCCGGAAGCGCAGGCCGTCTTACCGTCCAGGGTCATCGCGTATTTCACGGTGACCAGAGGGAGACCCGTCTTCATGTGGCGGAAAAAGGGCGCGTTCAGGGCGTCGCACTCATCCGAGAGCAAGCCTTCCGTGACCCGTATGCCCGCCGCGCGGAGCGCGGCCACGCCCTTACCCGCAACCAGCGGGTTTGGGTCCGCGCTGCCCACAAAGACTTCGCGCACAGCGGCTTCGATGAGGGCCTCGGTGCAGGGCGGTTGTTTTCCGCGGTGGCAGCATGGCTCCAGCGTCACATAGAGAAGCGCGTCTTTGGGAGAGTGCCCGCGGCGCGTACAGTCCTGGAGCGCGGCGCGCTCCGCGTGGAGACCGCCGTAGATCGCATGCCAGCCTTCGCCGAGGATTTCGCCGTCCCTTACGAGGACGGCACCCACCAGCGGGTTCGGCGCCGTGTGCCCGCGGCCTCGTGCGGCAAGCAAAACGGCACGGTGCATCATTTCTTCGTGCATAGAACCTCCTCTCAAACAAAAAAAGCCCCGGATAGACTCCGGGGGCGGGCGAGTTTAAAAAAGCCCTTGGAAAATACATTCCAAGGGCTTTTTTGACTATGGAGGGTGCTTATGAGCGGAATGGGGAACAATCCGACCCAGCGCGCAGCTTCTTCCATCCAGACTTTACTGTCGGCTCCGGAATCTGACCGGATCTGCCTTTCGGCTCGCGGGCTATACCGCCGGTAGGGAATTTCACCCTGCCCTGAAGACTACTAGCCCAGTATAGAATAGTGATGAAAGCTTGTCAAGTTTCGAATCGAGGTGAAAATCGTTTCGCTTTCTCGGTACTTTGCCATCATGTGTTTTAAGAGTTCGGCAGTGGAAGGCGGCGTATAGGTGATGGCGTTTGCCCCGGCCGCAATGGTCGCCTGTATGCTCTCTTCGCTGTTGCCGCCGCTCGCAATGATGGGCACATCGGGGAACTCCGCGCGGATTTTCCGCACGAGATCGGCTGACTGCGGCCCCGCCGCAGCCGCAGAAGACCGGGATATAGGAGCCGTTGATCAGCGCGTGGCTGATGGCGGATTGCGGTGTAAAGGGGTAGACCGCGAAGACCAGGGATTTGATGCGTCGTCCGTTGACCACGATGCCGCTCGCCTGTTAGCAGGAAGCCGGGAGGCGAAGCAGGTGGCGGAGGGAACTGTCAACCTGGGGCGGATTTGGCTTGATCTCTGACAAGGGTCTCCTTTCCGTATGAATGAAAAAGTTTCCTCCGTTATAAAACTGTCGCTAAAAAAAGACAAACCAATTTTGTGTTTCTCCTTTTCCCGCCTGAGAAAAAGATTTATGATAAGGAAATCTTTGATTAAGAAACGAAAAAGGAAGAGTCGGAACTATGAGATTAATGAGACAGTTCGGCATCATTGCGGCCATGACCTGTATCGGTGAATTGATGCACTACTTTATTCCCCTGCCCGTGCCGGGCAGTATTTACGGCCTGCTGCTCATGCTGGCGGCACTGATGACAGGTATCGTAAAGCTGGAGCAGGTGCGGGAGACCGCGGAATTTTTAATTGATGCCATGCCGCTCATGTTTATTCCGGCGGGGGTCGGGCTCATGACAGCCTGGGGCCAGTTGCGGCAAATTTTATTGCCGGTCACGATTATTACCTTTGTTTCGACCGTTGCGGTCATGGGGGTTACGGGCCGTGTCACAGAGCTTTTGCTCGCGGTGACGGCGCGCGGCAGGGCAAAGGGAGAGACGGCCGCTGCAGAGCTCAAAGAGGAACTGCTCGCGGAAAAGGCCGTGCTGAAGGCGGAACTGGGAGAGCTTGCAAGCCGAGAGGCCGAGAAAGTCAAGGAACTGGTTGAGGAAGCGGAAGAGACCGTGCGCAATTCGGCGGACGAGAGGAAGCAGCATACGCTTGACAAGGCGGAAGAGAAGACAAGCGGAAGAGAGGAGACGGTAAACCATGAATGAGGTCGTACAGAATTCCACCATCATCGGCATTGTCATAAGCCTTTTGGCGTTTGAAATCGGCATGGTGCTCCGCACAAAATTCGGCTATGCGGTTTTAAACCCGCTGCTGATCTCGATTATTCTCGTCATCGGATTTATGGTTGCGTTTCACATCGACTACGACAGCTATGTGATGAGCGCGCGCTACCTGAGTTACCTCCTGACACCGGCAACCGTGGCGCTTGCGGTACCGCTCTATCAACAGATGCAACTCCTAAAGGACAATCTCCTTGCGGTCATGCTCGGTGTTTTCTCGGGGGTTTTGACGAGCCTCGCTTCGATTCTTCTGCTCTGTCTGGTATTTCATATGAATCACGCGGAGTATATCACCCTGCTGCCGAAATCCATCACGACGGCCATAGGCATGAGCGTGGTCGAGGAACTCGGCGGTTATACAACCATTACCGTGGCGACCATCATTGTGACGGGGATACTCGGCAATGTGCTTGCCGAGCCGGTTTGTCACCTCTTTGCGATTAAGAGCCCCATTGCGAAGGGCTTGGCACTCGGCACTTCCGCCCATGCAATCGGCACTTCGAAGGCCATGCAGCTGGGAGAAGTGGAGGGCGCCATGGCGAGTCTCGCGATTGTGGTCTGCGGTATCATGACTGTGGTCGGCGCGTCTGTATTCGCAAACTTCCTTTGAGTCGAACGCGACGTTACCTTCTGCTCTGCGCTTTAATGCAGGGCTGCGGCAAGTTCATAGATAAGCCCGCTTTCATAGGCGGGGAGCAAGGCGCAGGCATAGTCCTGCGCTTTTTCGCGTTCGTTCGGGAGTTCCAGGGTCTCGACTTTTTCGAGCAGCTTCTCGCGCCCGCTTTTTTGCAGGTATTCCCGGAAGGATGCGAGTTTTAAGGCAGAGAGCGGATCTCCGAGAACAGGCATAAAGACCCGGTCGCATATCTCCAAAAGTTCGAGTGCGCGGCGGCCGAAAGAACCGAAATCCAGGATTACATTTCGGTAGGCGCTCTCGTCCGCAATGCGCTGAATCAGCGATGCGAATTCTTCCGGCGGGAGCAGGGAGAGGTCTTCCGCGGAGCGAACGGGCGGGAGCAGCTTAAGCGCACCGAAGGAGGAGAGACGGCTTTGCAATTCACTCCAGCGATAGCGTCCCGTACAGTGGGCAAGCAGGAGTTCGGACAGACTCTCGGCACCGTCCGGCGCAATTTGTCCGTAGACGCCTGCATACTCTTCGAGCGAAAGGAGCAGGGTATTGCCGCGCTCTGCGCGAGCCAGTCCGAGGGACAGCGAAAGCGTGGTTTTTCCGCAGCGGTGAACGGGCGAATAGATTCCGAGAATTTCGCACTCGCCCCGCGAGACGGAAAGGAGGGCATCTCCCCGGGCCTTGGCATAGAGCGCCATGATGCTTCGCGCCAGGGCATCGGCGGGACGATACAGGAAGAGGGTCGGCACGGAGATCGTATTCAGTGCCTGTTCGCCGACAAAGCCGTCTTCGCTCAGCAGAAGCGCAAAGCTGTTGCCTATGAGTCCCTGCATCTCTTCCGCAAAGAGTTCGGAGAAGAGCAGAATCTCTACGGCAGCGCCTGTTCGAAAGTGCGCATATTGAGAGCACTCCGAAAAGGCGCGGACCGGCAGGCCGAGACTTTTTTGTTGAGACCAGAATGCGGCGAGTCGTTTTCCGAGCTCCGCATCGGGATGTAAGATGACAGCATAACGTCGCATAGACAGTCCTCCTCAAAGGCAGTTTGCGTTCAGTGCAGGAAAAGCCTGTGAACAAGCCCGCTCTCCACGCCCAGATTGAGGAGCGCATAGCCGGCAAAGAAAAAGGGGGCAAGCGGCAACCGTTCGCAGCGCCGGTCCGAGAGCAGGAGACAGAGGGCGGGCAGAGTTGCCGCGAGCAGACTGAGGAAAAAGAAGCTGAGAAAGGAAGAGAGCCCCAGATAGGCACAGCAGAGTCCGAGCAGTTTCACATCGCCCGCGCCGAGGAGGCGCAGATGAAAGCAGGGGTAAAAGAAGAGCGTTGCAAGGACAAGACGGAGCAGAAAGCGAAGGTCCGGAACCATGAGCCCCGGGAGCAGGGCGATGAGGAGGAGCAGGTTCGGGATGCGTCGCGTTCGGAGATCGGAGATGGAAAACAGAGGCAAAAAGACAGAGAGCGGAGAAAGTTGTAAAAACACAGAAACCTCCTTATCTTGCTTTGTCAAACAGAAGAAAAAAAGCTATACTTGTAGTATAAAAAACATTTGCACGGAGGGAGTATGACAGAGGTCAACAGAGGTATGGGGGTCATCACGGAGACAGATTGCTATCTGTTCGGTCAGGGTACGCACTATGAGATTTACAAAAAGCTCGGCGCACATCCCATGACGCTGGATGGCGTGTCCGGCTACTACTTTGCGGTTTGGGCACCGCATGCCACCGCAGTGAGTGTGGTCGGAGATTTTAACGACTGGAAAACAGAGGCCAATCCGTGCGTTGCGGTTTTTGAGGGGGGAATCTGGGAGTGCTTTATCCCGGGACTTCATGCGGGCATGCTCTATAAGTTTGCCCTGCGGAGTGCGGCGGGAGAACTCTTATTTAAGGCAGACCCCTATGCGCGGAGCGCGGAATTCCGCCCGGGAACGGCGTCGAAACTTGCGGACGAACCCTGGGAATACGCTTGGAAGGACGACGCGTGGATGCGGAAGCGGGCCAAGCAGGACCCGAGAAAGGAGGCCCTCAGTATCTACGAGTGTCACCTTGGTTCCTGGAAACGGGGAGATGAGAACGAGCGAGACGGCTTCCTCTCTTATGAGACCCTGGCGCGTGAGCTCTCTGCCTATGTCAAGGAAATGGGCTACACCCATGTGGAACTCATGGGCATTGCGGAATATCCCTTTGACGGAAGCTGGGGCTATCAGGTGACCGGCTACTATGCGCCGACTTCGCGCTACGGAGATCCGAAGGGATTTCAGTCTTTTGTAGACAGCATGCACGAGGCAGGCATCGGTGTGATACTCGACTGGGTGCCGGCGCATTTCCCGCGCGATGCCTTCGGACTTGCGGATTTCGACGGACAGGCGCTCTATGAATATGCGGATACCAGAAAGGGAGAGCATCCCGACTGGGGCACCAAGGTCTTTGACTACAGCAAGACGGAGGTCAAGAACTTCCTGATTGCGAACGCGCTCTACTGGATGAACGAGTACCATGTGGACGGGCTCCGCGTGGATGCCGTCGCGTCCATGCTCTATCTGGACTACGGTCGCCGGGACGGACAGTGGTGCCCGAACCAATACGGCGGCAACGAAAATCTGGAGGCGATAGAGTTCTTCAAGCACTTAAACTCTGTGATTGCCGGTCGCAAGGACGGCAGCATGATCATCGCGGAGGAGAGCACGGCTTGGCCGCTGGTCACCCACAGTCCCGAGGAAAACGGGCTCGGCTTCACCTTCAAGTGGAACATGGGCTGGATGCACGACTTCCTCGAGTACATGAAGTTGGATCCCTACTTCCGGCGCGACAACCACAATAAGATGACCTTCGGTCTCACCTATTTTACGAGCGAGAACTATGTCCTGGTACTCTCGCACGACGAGGTGGTGCACCTCAAGTGCTCCATGATCAACAAGATGCCGGGCATCTACGAGGACAAGTTTTCGAACCTGAAGTGCGGCTACAGCTACATGATAGGTCATCCCGGCAAGAAGCTCCTCTTCATGGGCCAGGAATTCGCACAGTGGCATGAGTGGGATGAAAAGGTCTCGCTGAACTGGGAGCTTCTCGAGGAAGCGCCGCACCGCGATATGCAGAGCTTTGTGAGGGGACTCCTTCAGCTCTATAAGACACATCCCGCGCTGTACCGTCAGGACAATGACTGGAACGGCTTTGAGTGGATCAATGTGAACGATGCGGACCGTTCGATTTTCTCGTTTATCCGTCGGGATGAGACCCTGAAGAAATCTCTGGTCTTCGTGGTCAACTTCACGCCGATTGCGCGCGAGGATTACCGTGTCGGTGTTCCGCATGCCGGAAGCTATCGCTTGATTCTGGATGAGAGTGAGGGACTCTATGCAGAGAGCGGAAAGCGCGCAAGTTCCCATCGCGCAAAGCCGGGCGAGTGCGATCAGCGTCCGTTCTATCTGGAGTTTGCTCTTCCGGCTTACGGTGTGCGCGTGTTCGAGTTTGACGAGAAGAAGAAAATCGAGGACGCAAAGAAGCGGGCAGCGAAGAAGGCCGAGGCCGTAAAGAAAACCTCGGGCGCGGGTAAAAAGACAGACGCGAAGAAGGCGGACAGCAAGAAAAAGACAGAGGGAACAAAAAAGACAGAGGGAAAGAAGACGGCGACTTCGAAGAAGACAGCGGAGTCAAAGAAGCCTCAGAGCGCACGGAGTGCCTCCAAGAAGACGGCATCCTCGGCTGCGGGTTCGGCCTCTTCCTTGTGAGAAAAGAGTCGGCGGAGCAATCCGCCGCTCTTTTTTTGCGGAAGTTCTTCGGTTCGGACTTCACGAATTTCACTGACCAAAGTATCGTTTACCGGGGGAAGCGGCTCCTCCTTCTGCGGAGCCGCTTCGCTTGCGCTCAAAATGCGCTCTAAGTAATCTAAGGCGTGCGGGTGCCGCAGGCTCTCCTGATAGAGACGATAGGCGAGCACCACGCTCGCTTCGTCGCTCTGATCGGTTAGGGAGAGGAGTTCCTGTAAAAAGGCGGAAAATGTCTCCGAAAACGGACGCTGCTGCCCCGGGTGATAGAGAAAGCGGGGCGCCCGGCTAAGGGATTCCAAATAGACGCAGTCACTTTGGAGCAGGACATCGTCTGAGGACAGTAGATAGGCGGGAAGCGAGGAGAGCGCATGCAACAGATGGAGGAGCAGGTGGCGGAGCTCCGCCGCACGAAGCGCTTGTTCGCGGCAGACTTCCGAAAGCGAGTGCAGCCCGCTCACCTCATAGCAGAGTTCGTTTTCGGCGCTCGCGCCGCAGGGGCGTAGCGGTAGAAAGCCGGGAAGAGCATTCTCTTCCAACATGCGAAGCGCAAAATGAGGCGCGGCATCTTCGGCGCACGGCAGCGCGAGAAAACTGCGGGCTGCGCTGTGAAGCAGTTTCGGCATGGCATTACCTCCTTGGGGAATCGGTGGGAAGCGCGGCTTCCAAACGAAGCGCGTCTTCGGGACGTGGGTTCTGTCTCTCGATACGCGCTTCGAAGCGAGGCGCCCGTAGTTCGGCGCCGCCGCGCGTTCTGTCTCCCCAGACCGAAAAACGGACTTCCCCGGGCGGAAGCAGGCTATCAAGGCGCGGTCGATAGCGCTCTTTCAGTGCTTCGGCTTGAAGCGCTGCGGTCTCAAAGCGAGCATCGCTGCGGGCGGCCTCTCCGGCCGCCGCTTCCAAGAGAAAGCCGGATACACAGCGCGCCTGTTCGCGGTACACAAAGCGGGTCGCCGCTGTGAGGGAGAGAAAGACCAGAGAGAAGACATAGAGCGCCTCGACGGTCATAGAGCCGCGCAGCCGTTTTGAAAACAGCTGATTTGAAAGCGAGCGCTTCATGACAGGCCTCCGTGTAAGAAAAAGAGGCTGCCGAGGGCGGGGAGCAGCAAAAAGGGAAGCAAAGGCAGGCGCTGCGTCCCGACGCTTCTAAGCTTTCCGTAGCGAAGGCAGAGCAGACAGAGAGAAAAGAGCGCTGCGGCTGGGAAGCCGAGTGTCAGCACGAACAGAAGCCGCCGGAAACCGGCCCCCAGGCCGAAGGCGAGCAGGAAAAAGGCGTCTCCGAGTCCCAGTGCCTCGCGAGTCAGAAGGGAAAAGCCGAGAAGGGGCAGGGAGAGGAGGAGAGAAGCGGGAATCTCGCTGCTGAGTGCCCGCGCTCCGCCGACAAAGAGTTGCAGATAAAAGAGCAGTTCCGCGATGAAAAGTGCGACGAAAAAGAATCGCGGAATGCTCTGTTGTTGTAAATCTTCGCGGGTGCAGGCAAGCGAAAAGAGAATGAGCGAAACGCGCCCAAAGGCAGAGTTTGCAAACATGACGGCTCCTTTTCAGCGGTAACAGTAAGAACAGGGACCGAGCGACCGGACTTCGCTCAGGCGCACGGCGCGGACATAGGCGCGGATTGCGCGGCAGGCGGGATCTCTGTGATAGGCGCTGCCGCTCGGCATAATATAGACAGTCCCAGCAGTCACGGCGCGTGCGCAGACCGGGCACGCATGGTAGCGCCCGCCGCCTGCATTGCGCGCGTTTTTTGCCGCCTCGACGGAGAGTGCACTGAGCGCATTCGAGAGATAGTGGCAGTGCGCGTTCTTATGGTAGCGCGTGGAATTTTTCCCGATATAAACCAGTTCATCCACAGCGGTCTCCGACAGGCGATTTTCAGGATCGGTTTCGCCGATCCAGGCCCGCCGCGTCGCCGTACAACTGCAGCTTAAGGGCGGCAGGCGGAAGAGGGGAACGGGGATTTGATAGCGGTAGTCCAAGACAACGGAGACGGTTTCCCCGTCCGAAAGAAAGGAGGAGCGCTCGGCGCTGAGTGCACTGACATTCGGATCGCGGACAAGCTCGCGTGCGGTCTTTAGCGCCTGCTCGCCGAGAGAGGCTGTATACTGCGCGCTTGCTTCGTCCTGTAAAGCAGCCAGTGCGGCGGCACGCGAAGAGACTTCTTCGGCGGCGCGCTGTACCTGTCGCTCCGCAGTCATCATGCGAAAGGGGAGGGCAAGCAAGAGCAGGACAAATAAAAAGAGGGGAAGAACGAGCGCAGCCTCTACGGTGAGGGAGGCCCTCAGCCGGGAACGGCGCCTCGGCGCTGCGCTCCTGCGGGAAAAGAGAGAGTCGGTCCGTCGGGAATGTGCCTGGAGAGCTGTTTTCCGCTTTTGTTTGACAGTGGTTTTCATGACCGTCTCCTCTTTGCGCAGAAACGCAAGGTCGAAACGCCGTGTCGCAGCGAGATTTCGGGAAAGAAAGCAACGAAAGAAGGTAATAAATCCAAGAAGTGCGGCGAATCCGAGAAGTGCAGTGAATCGAAGAAACACGGCGAATCGAAGAAACGCGGCAAATCAAAGAAATGCAGTGAATTCAAGAAACACGGCGAATCAGTAGGCGCGAAAACTCCGCACCGAGATTTGGAAGCGACTCTCCGCTGTCGCAGGGCGAGCGGATGAGAAGAGTGCTGTGAAGAAGTGGGAGGCATTGCAGCGCAGTTCCGCGCGGAGCGCAAAGAGACATTGATCCAGGCGAAAGGCGCTGTCCGCTGTGGAGAGCGAAGCCTCGATGAGGTCCATCATGCGATAGTTTCGAAGAGAGCGCCCGGTCTCCGAATAATAGAAAAGCAGAGCACTCCGATAGTCGAGCTCTTCGGGACTTTCTCCGCTCTGTGTTGCCGTCGGAAGGGAAATTCCTTCTTGCAAAGCTTGTGCTGCAGTCAGGCGGGGGCGCGGCAATGCGGTGAAGAGAGGCGCTTTTTCTCCGGAGAGGAGCAGCGAGAGATCTGTCAGACTGTCGAGTGCGGCCATCGCAAAGAGGATGAGAGCGCAGAGCAGGGCGCGGAGACGAGGGCTCGCGGTAGCGGTACAGAGGCTGTCCGCAGCCGCGGCGGCTGCCTGCAGGGAAGCGCTGTCATCTAAGAGGGCGAGTAGGCGCAGGCTTTCCTGATCGGAAAAGAGGCGGGTACAGACGGCGGAAAAATTTTCGCGGTCCGAGCTTAGGCCGCCGACCAGATATTCCAGCTGTAACGAGAGACCCGAGCGCGGTGGCGTTGTTTCTACAGAGAGAAAGCAGGGGAAAAAGGATGCCGCATAGGCCGCGAGCGCGCAGAGTTCTTGCTCGCTGCGCGCCGTTCCCGGTTCAAGTTCCGGTAGTGTTGCGGAAAACGAAGTGCCGAGCGTAAGTTGCCCCGCGGGGAGCGTTGAGGCTGCCGGGAGACAGAGTGCCTCGCGGCTCTCGGGCGATAGGCGAAGAAGCTCCGACAGGGCAAGGACCTCGGCATCCCGTATGAGACCCGAGGGGACGGAGAGGGACGGGAGAGCGAGTTCTGCCTCAAATTGAGCGGCAAGTTCCTGCCAGAGGGCCGCGGCATCGATGCCCTCGCCGTCCTCATCGTCATCCTCGGCTTCGTCCTCCGCAATGCGCTCGGCGAGCGCGGCGGCCTCCGAATCAAAGGCAGAGAGCGTTTGGCTGAGTGCGGGCGCCGCAGAGACAAGGGCCGTGAGCTCAGGTCTTTCCGCGCGGTAGTTCTCGCCGCTTTCCGAAAGCACATCCCGAATCGGAGAAAGTTCGTCTGCGGTCTCGGCTTCCGTCTCCCTGAGAGACGCTTCGGCGCTCTCAAAACGGAGGCCGGCTTCCAAACAACGTTCCGCCGAACGTTCGCTTGTTTCGATGGCGGCTTGCAGGGCAGCGCTGTGTGCGCCGAAATCCGTCAAGTCACCGCTCGACAGAGCGGAAGCGGCGGCTTCTTTTTCAGCCGCGGCCAGAAGCAGTGCCTGTTCCGTTTGAAAATAGGAGGCCTCGCACTCGGCTGCCTCGGCGCATAGTCGGGAGAGTGCCGGCATGACGGGGGCATTTCGCTCGGCGCGCCGCAGTTCCGCTGTGTGAAGCAGAAGCATTTCCGGCGTTAAGGGGAAGTCTGTCTCGGGCTTCTCCTTCATGTAGGCGAGTAGCTCCTCTTCGAGCCAGACCCCGCCGCCGTCGCCGAGGAAGGTCTTTTCCGGCAGGCCTATCTCCGCGTCGAAAAAGGCGTAGCGCCCCGCGTTTTCCCGGTACGTGTTTACGGTTTCCGAGAGCAGGGCGGTGCAGCGCGCGTCTCCCGGATAGCGGTAGGCGAGAATACGGTACTGTTCCCAGAGCGAGCCATCGTAGCGGGAAAAGAGGGAGTCGGTGGCGGCATCCAGGGCGAGTGCGGCATAGCAGCGGACCCCGGCTGTTCGCGCGCTCTCCAAGAGCGCACAGATGAGAGCGCAGCAGGAGGTCAGAATCAGCGCGAGAAACAGGGTGACCGAGCCGCGGAGCCGCATCAGTAGACCTGACCGGCCTGATTGTTGATTTCGCTGAAGGCGCGGTTTAAGAGGGCAATCACCTGGCCCTTGAAGAGGACCACCAGGGTCACGAGCACCACGAGGATCAGAATTAACTCGATGGTGGAAAAACCGTCTTCCGCTTCGAAAAAACCGGGTTGTGAACGTTTCATGCGTAACCTCCTTACGGGAAAGTATGGGTTGAGAGTTCAGAAACTGAAGAGCGCGGGGACAACCATGATGACCATGACGACCAGCAGCATGAGAAAGAGCGGCAGAAGCAATTTGGTTCCGGCCTCTTCCCCGAGTCGTCTGGCAAGGTTCTTTCGCTCTTCCCAGGCGATACTCATTTCGGCGGACAAAATGTTGCGGAGCGCGGCAACGCCGGTTCTCTGGTTCTGCTCGAGGAGGGAGGCAAGTTTCATGTATTGGCGGAGACCGCAGGCGCGCCCAAAGGCGCGGTACATGTGACTCTCGCTCTCGCCGGCGCGGAGCAGGAGCAGGGCTTTCGTGAGTTCCTCATAGGCCGCGCGGGGCGACTTCCGTTTCGCCTGTTCTTCCGTGTATTCCGAGGCAATCGAGAGCAGCGCCGCGCGGGCATTCATCCCGGCGCCGAGCAGTACCAACAGTTTCGAGACGAGCTCCGGGTAGTCGAGGAGCAGCTGCTCCCGCCGTGCCGCCGCTCTGTCCGCACGGTCCTGCCGCTCCTTCAGCAGAAAAAGAAGCGCTGCGACGGCGCCCAGCAGGAAGAAGAGCCGGGACTCCTGCTTTTTCTTCTCGCGATAGCGAAGCTTTCTCCCCCGGTACGCGGTCGGCAGAGAGAGGGAAGCGCTGTGAAGTTGCCGCCCGTCCTCCTCTTCGAGATAGGAAAGAAAGTCTTGCCGCAGGGCCTCTTCCGCGCTCCGCGCGGGCGGAAGGATTGTGAGCGGGAGGACAAATAAGAGCCCTTCTCGCTCCGGGGAATCCCGGAGCCGCACACTGAGTGTTACATCCACGGCGTCCGTGAGCTTCCCGTTGTTGACATTTCCGTAGCTGTCCAGAAGCGTGGGGTTCGAGGAGAGATAGCTCGCCGAGAGGCCTTCTTCCGGGAAAAAGTGCGGGAGGCTAAGCTTCGTTCGAATTTCCGAGAGTGAGGCATTGCCGTTTAAGACGGCGAGCGGAAGTTTTTCCATACAGGCCTCGGCGGCGATAGCGAGTTCTTCCTCACGATAGCGGCGCGCGCGGACCGGAAGCAGGAGTTCGGTTTCCTCGTCGGAGAGCCCCTCGACCACGAGGGCATAGCGGGCATCCTCCGCGCCGTAGTTTCCGCGCGGAAGCGTCGGCGCAGTGTCGGGAGAGAAAAGACGGCCTTCGTGCTGTGCCGCAAAGAGGGATAGCAGAAGGCCGGACAGGAGGCAGAGACAGGGCGCGCGATAGCGCGAAAGGAAGAAAAGCAGTCTTTTTTTCATGACGACTCCCAGAGGGAAACGGAAGCGATGCGCTGTGAGAGATAGAGCGCGAAGAGATAGGTTGCGAGGCAGAGTGTCATGACGATACGCCCCATGAAGGTCTCGTACATGACACGAAAGAAGCCCGGGGAGGAGAAGTCCACATAGAGTATCATAAAGAGCGGAATCACATTCATGACCCGCTGCTCAAAGCGCCTTGCCGCCGTAAGTGTTAGGATTTCCTCTTTGATTTGAATGCGGTCGCCGATCACCTCGCTGGTGCGCCTCATAATGCCGGGGAGATCGCCGCCGGATTTTCGCGCGATGCGCAGAACTCCGGCAAAGGTTTTGATGTCGTCTAAGCCCGAGCGGCGCGCAAAGTCATCGACCGCCTGCTCCGGGGGAATGTTCATTTCAAGCTGTCGAAGCAGGTAGGTAAATTCGCGGACAATGAGTGACGCCGGTCCGTAGAGTACCTCAAGTTCGCAAAGACTTTCGCGAAGGGCATTTTCGAAGGAGTAACCCGCGCTCAAAGAGGCGGCAAGCAGGGAGAGTGCCTCTCGAAAGGCGAGCAAGAGCCTGCGTTTTCTGGCGGCAATCAGCGCATTGCGCCTTGTAAAGGGATAGAGGAGTGCGAGGGGAAGCAGGAGAAGGAAGCAGAAGAGACTGCGGTAAAAGACAAAGGAGAAAAGAGCCGCGGCGAGGACAGCGCGCAAGAGGAGTTTCAGGTACTCCGAGGGGGAGAGGCGGTAGCGCTCATAGCTTGAGACCGGCTGCCTCGAGTTTGGCGCGGTTTTTGAGACTGCCGACCCGAATAAGCCGACCGTTGCATTTGTCGTTGCTTTGCCCGCCTTCTTCCCGAAAGGCAAAGAGTTCGTGAACTTGAATTTCCCCATGACTGACACCTCCGACTTCCGAGACAGACAGGACACGGCGGCTCCGGTCGCGCAGCCTGCCGAGATGTACAATGAGATCCAGGGCGCCGGAAATTTGTCGCTGAACGGCCTCCAGCGGCAGGTTGGCACCGCCGAGCGCCATGGTCTCGAGTCGCGTCAGCATATCGGCCGCGGAATTTGCGTGCCCGGTTGAAAGGGAACCGTCGTGGCCGGTGTTCATGGCCTGCAACATATCGAGCGCTTCGGCACCGCGCACTTCGCCGACGATGATGCGGTCGGGGTTCATGCGAAGGCTTGCGCGGATCAGATCCGAAATGCGAACCTGCCCTTCGCCTTCCGCCGTGCGATTTCTGGTCTCGAGTCGCACCAGATTTTCGATGTGAAGAAGTTGCAGTTCCGCGGAATCCTCTATGGTGATGACGCGCTCCGAGGCCGGGATGAAGGCGGAGAGCGCGTTCAGAAAGGTCGTTTTGCCGGAATTGGTGCCGCCGCTGATAAAGATGTTGTAGCCGGCGGCAACGGTCTTTTTGAGAAAGGCGGCGGCCTCCGCGGTCAGCGTTCCGTAGCCGATCAGGCGTTCCATGGTGATGGGCTCCGGAAACTTGCGTATGGTGACAGCGGGACCGCCGAGGGAGATCGGCGGCAGCACAACGTGGACACGACTGCCGTCGGGAAGACGCGCATCCGCAATGGGGGTGGAGACATTGACGCTGCGGTTTACGCGGCTCACAATGCGCTGAATCAAGTCCTCCAACTGTTCCTCGCTCGAAAAACGAAGGTCACAGCGCTCTATCTTGCCGCGCCGCTCGATGAAAATCCGGTCCTTGCCGTTTACCATGATTTCCGTGACATCGTTTCGGTCGAGGAGTTCCTGGAGTATGTCCAGCCTGCGAAAGGAATTGAAAAGAGAGCTGCGGAGGGAAAGGCGTTCCGCGACAGAGAGCAGACGCTCGGCGGAAAGACCGGCGAGCGTGTCATCGATTACGGCAAAGAGCGCGTCGTCGCTCAGATCCGGCAGGGTGCAAAGGGTCTCGGACAACTGTTCCCGCAGTGAAGCGCAGAGTACTTCCAAGGACTTCATGAGCTCTCCTTTCGTCTTACAGTATAAAGGACGGTTAAAAGAGCAAAAAGGTTCGATGTTTTTCAAGAAAATATAATTATTTTTCGGAATCGAGAAGATTGAAAAGCGTAAGAAGGATGAAAGCGACAGCAGTGCAATGCGGAAGAGCGGCGGCGCGAAAGCAGAGACAAGGTGAAACCGGCTGCCGGACGAAGGCGGAGACAGGATAACAGGGGGAAGAGGAAAAGGTGAGGGTGCGGAAGCCTGTGGAACAGTAAGGTGTAGGCGGGGGAGCCCCTTGAAATGGACAAAAAAACCGCAGTGCTGTAAAGTAAAGACAACACTGCGGCAAGTTTGTTTGCACGGAAAGAGGAGGCATAAGGATGAGACAAGACGATTGTATTTTCTGTAAAATCGCAAACGGAGAAATTCCGGCGACGGAAATCTGTGAGAACGATGGCTTTCGCGTGATTTTGGATCTGGGCCCCGCGTCCAAGGGACACGCGCTGGTGCTGCCGAAAGAGCACTATCGCGACATCACCGAGCTTCCGGAGAAGGCTGCGGGCGAGGCGTTTTCGCTCGCCGGGAAGGTCGGCAAGGCCATGAAGCAGGGACTCGGTGCCGCGGGCTTTAACATTGTTCAGAACAACGGCACCGCGGCCGGTCAGACGGTGTTTCACTTCCACATCCATGTGATACCGCGCTATGAGGGCGGTCCGGAGATGGTCGCGTGGACGCCCGGAAAGGCAGAGGCAGAGGAACTGAAGGCAACTGCCGAGAGCATACGCAAGGCGCTTTGAAACCATGTACGGGAAAAGACGAAATGCGCCGGTCACGGATTTCCTGATTCTCGTGAATATACTGGTGTTCCTCTATGTGGCGCTGCGCGGCGGCATGCGGGATGATGAGGTTTTGCTTCGCTGCGGCGCAAGCTATACGCCCTATGTTCTGGAGCGGCGGGAGTACTGGAGATTGCTCACGGCGGCCTTTTTGCACTTCGGCATACGGCATCTCGGGAACAATATGTTTGTTCTCTTTGTGACCGGCGATAGTCTGGAGCACGCGCTGGGACATGTGAAATACCTGATCTTTTACCTCTTTTCGGCTGTCGGCGCCTCGGCCGCTTCCCTTGCGGTCGAGGTAGCTATGGGACAGAAGGTTCTCAGCGCGGGTGCCTCGGGCGTGGTTTTCGCCGTGCTCGGCGGCTTGATCTGGGTGCTCATCAGAAACCGCGGTCGCTTTGAGGAGTTCCGCATCCGCAACCTTCTTTTTTTCTCGGGAGTCATGCTGCTGAGCGGCTTCTTCACCGAGGGGGTTGACAACGCGGCGCATGCGGGCGGTCTGCTGGTCGGTTTTCTGCTCGCGGTCGTGCTTTACCGGCGACCGGCAGTCACGCTGTTCAGCACGGACATGACCTGAGCCACACCGTCCGCACTGCCGCCCGCTTCCATTGCGGCGAGGTAGCGCGCGCGGTCCGCATAGGTTTCGCGAATCGCGGCGAGCAAGGTCTCGCGCGACAGGGCTTCTTCCTCGAGTACGCGGGAGTAGCCCTGTTTTTCGTAAGAGCGGGCATTCAGAATCTGGTCGCCGCGGCTCGCCTTTGCGGAGAGCGGAATCAGCACATTGGGCTTTCGAAGCGCCAGAATTTCGCAGATGGCGTTGGCACCGGCGCGGCTCACCATGATATTCGCAAGGGCAAAGTAGTCCTTTAATTCCTCGGAGACATACTCGTATTGACGGTAGCCCGGGGTGTCGGAAAGCGCGGTGTCCAAATTGTTCTTACCTGCGATGTGCAGCACTTGGAACTCTTTCAGGAGTTCCGGAAGCGCCTCGCGGACGGCCGCATTGACCGCGCGGGAACCGAGGCTTCCGCCGATCACGAGGAGCACCGGGCGCTCTGTCGTAAAGCCGGTTCGTTCATAGGCCGCCTCGCGGCTGCCCGAGAGTAGCTCCGCCCGTATCGGAGAGCCGGTGAGCACGGCCTTGTCTTTCGGGAGCAGGGAAAGTGTCTCGGGGAAGTTACAGCAGATTTTGGTCGCCGCACTGTAGGAGAGACGGTTTGCGAGTCCCGGTGTCATATCCGACTCGTGAATCACGGCGGGAATGCCGAGGCGCTTTGCGGCGCGCACCACGGGCACGGCGACATAGCCGCCCTTTGAAAAGACGAGGTCCGGCCGGAACTCTCTGAGTATCGCCTTTGCCTCGCCGTAGCCCTTCAACACGCGGAAGGGATCGGTGAAGTTTTTCCAGTCGAAATAGCGGCGCAGTTTGCCGGAAGAAATGCCGCGGTAGGGCGTGCCGGTCGCTTCGATTAACTTGCGCTCCATGCCCTCGTAGGAGCCGATGTAGAGGACCTCAAAGCCGGCTTCGCGAAGCGCCGGTAGCAGGGCGATATTCGGTGTGACGTGACCTGCGGTGCCGCCGCCGGTCAGAACGATTTTTTTCATTTACGAACCTCTCCTTACAGGGTAAGATGAAGAAAGCTATGTCTTGTATTTTACTCTGCGGAGGGCATTATCTCAAGGCGGCAAAGGAGGCATTATGACGGTAGGTATCATTGGGGCTATGGAAGAAGAGGTGAGCGGCCTTGCGGCGCGGCTTGCGGAGGCAAAAGAGGAAGTACGCGCGGGTATGCGCTTTCTGACGGGAAAAATCGAGGGGAAGGGCGTTGCGCTGGTCTGCTCCGGTATCGGCAAGGTAAATGCAGCCGTTGCGGCGAGCATCTTGATGGAGCGCTTTCATGCGGACTGCATCCTGAATACCGGCATTGCGGGCGGCATTGCGCCGGAGGTAAAGCTCGGTGACATTGTGCTCTCGACGGACTGCCTGGAGCATGATTTTAATGTCACGGCTTTCGGCTATGAGAAGGGTGTGATTCCGAGAATGGAGACCAGTGTGTTTCCGGCAGATCAAAGACTCCTGGAACTCGCGAAGACCTGCGAAGAGGAGCTCTCTTCCGGCGTCACGGTTCACACGGGACGCGTGGTGTCCGGCGATCTCTTTGTCGCGAGCCGGGAAAAGAAGGAAGAGCTGTACCGCGACTTTCACGGCAGCTGCTGCGAGATGGAGGGCGCCGCGATTGCGCACACGGCCTATCTCTACGGCGTGCCCTACCTTGTGATTCGCGCCGTTTCCGATCAGGCGGATATGAAGGCAACGGAGAATTATCCGGAATTTACGGCGCAGGCAATCGAGAACTTTTTAAAGCTCACGCTTCGCATGCTGAAATCGCTCTGAGTTCACTCTTCGAGGACTTCAATCTCCATATAGTCAAAGGGAAGCGCCTCGAGAAAGTTATCGGCGGTAAAACGCGTGCGCGCACGGCGCTTGAAGTCACGGATGTTCTTCTCAAGCCAGAGCGGCGAGGGGAGATCAAATTCCGCGGCGAGGGCGGTGACGGCGCCGAGCACCTTTTCGGTGCGGCTTTTTTCGCGGCTTTCATCGTTAATGACAGCGTTTAGAATTATTTTGGTGTGCCGGACACATTTTCCGGAGAGACGAAACATGAGCTTACCTCCGCATCTGCAAGTTGAGTGTTAGCTGTCCGTCTATCGTAGCGGAAGCGAGTCACAAATGCAATGCGATGCTCAGAAAGGAGTTTTGGGTGGAACAGTCGGGTATGGATTACAGCAAGTTCCTTGAGGAAGCGCGCTTGGCGGTCATCAAGGAGGCAGAGCTTCGGAAGCAGGAGGAGGAGCTCGGTGTGCAGGAGGCGGAGCGCCGTCAGGAACTCATGGCGGAGGAGCAGAGCCTTAAGGACAACATTGAGCGCACCGTGCAGAACCGCCGAAAAGAGCTCAGCGATAACTTTGACGACGAAATCGCGCGAGAGCGGGATGCCGTCAAGCGGGCGCAGTCCAAGAAAGAGAGAGCAAAGAGCATAGGCAAGCAGGAGCGCATTGCGGCGGAATCCGCCCCGCTCGAGGACAAGCGGACAGAGATCAAGCGCACGCTCCGCGAACTGTTTCGGAAGAACGGGGTCCCCTCGATATTCCGCTCCAAACTTTACTATGCGCTCTACTGGCCGCAGCACTTCGCCGAATGGATGAAGATTCTGCTCTTTGTCGCAGCTCTCTTTGTGGCATTGCCCTGCGGCATCTATTTCTTTGCGTTGCCCGAGCGCTTGCGCAATATACCGGCTCTGGTATTGATTTACATTGCGGATATCGTGGTAATCGGCGGCATCTACACGGCCATCGGCACGCGCTCCAAGCTCCGTTACCTGGAGACCCTGAAAGAGGGGCGGCGCATGCAGAACGAACTCACAGCACTCGCAAGGGAACTCAAGAAGTTAAAGAAGCGCATTCAGCGCGATAAGAGCGATGAGCCCTATGCACTGGATAGCTACGACAGTGAGATTTCCGCCGCAGAGCAGCGGCTTGAGGAGACCCAGCAGAAGAAACAGGCTGCGATGCAGAAATTCGAAGCGGAGACCAGCGGAATCATTGCGAAGGAACTCAGCGGAGAGGCAGAGCCGCGCATTGCCCAGAAGAAGAGTGCTTACGAAGAGACCCACAGTCGCTTGACCGAAATCGGCAAAGAACGGCAGGCAGCGGCGCTCCGCCTCGCGGAAGCCTATGAACCCCTGCTCGGCAAGGAGTTCATGTCGGAGGAAAAAATCGAGGCGTTAAAGAACATCATGGACAACGGGACGGCAACCAATTTGGCGGAAGCTGTTGAACAGTACCGGAACCGACAGGAGTCCTGAGCATGGCGGCGGAAACAAACACGCTGAAAAAGGACTGGCGCAGACTGATATGGATTACGGCCGGCCTCCTTACGGTGCTGATCGCATGGAACATTTATCACGGGCGTAAGAGTTACCGCGCCTATGCGGTGCTGAACCAGCAGGACGTGAGCCAGGGCAGCCTGGTGGGTTACGAGCCCTTCAAGCGCGGTTTTCTCAAGTATTCGAAGGACGGCGTCAGCTATATCGGCGAAAAGAATGAGACCTACTGGTCCTCGAGTTTTGAGATGAAAGATCCGGTTATCGATGTCAACGGGGCTTACGCGGTCATTGCGGACCGCACCGGAAACATCCTTCAGATTTTTGACGAGAAGCACGGAAAGATCGGAGAATGCCGCACGGAGCGAAGCTTGGACAGCGCTTCGATTTCGGCCGGCGGCATTGTCGCGACGCTCGAAGAGGACAGCGTTGCGAGCTACATTCAGTTTTACAACCCGGACGGCACGGTGCTCGACATCACGGTCAAGGCGCTGCTCGAGGGCGACGGTTTCTTTACGGCGCTCGATCTCTCGGATGACGGCAGCCAGGTCCTTGTGGGAGTTGCTTATCTCGAGGGCGGCGTGCTCCACGGCAAGGTGGCAGCCTACGATTTCTCGGAAAAAGAGAGCAGCGGCAAGGGACCGATGCGCGGCGGCGTGGAGCCCTTTGCCGGGAAGAATCTGATTTCGGAGGTGCGCTACCTGCAGAACGGGACCGCTTTTGCGGCGTCCACACGCGGGCTCTTCTTTTTCCGGGTCGGGGAACAGAAGGTGGAGGGCTACAGCTCCGTCGAGGCGGAGGAGGAGATACGATCGCTCTGCTTTGACCGCTCCTATGTGGGCATAGTCCTGAACGATACGGTGTCCAAAAACGGGCCGTACCGCATAGAACTTTACAACAGCAGCGGAGAGCGGGTGATGCACGCAAACTTCGGCGAGCACTACAGCACCTCCTTTGTGGACAAGGGGACCGTGTTCCTGCTCGGGAGCGATACCCTGACGATTTTCTTAAAGAACGGCACCAAACAGTTCAGCGGAAACGTGGATTTTTCCCTGGTGCGCGCCGTGCGCCGCCCCGGAGAGAATCGCTACCTCTGGCTCGGGGCCTCGCACATCAAAGAAGTAAAACTAAAGTGAGCGGAGGGGAAGAAATATGGAGAAGATTGGCATTGGCGTAGATGTCGGCGGAACCGGCATCAAGTTGGGAATGTTTCGGGAAGACGGAACGCTCATCAAGAAATGGGATTTTCCGACCGATACGAGTGATAACGGAAGCCATGTGTTGCCTGACATTGCAAAGAGCATTCAAACGATGACGGAAGAGAGTTTTCACGGCAAGGCGGAGCTAATCGGTGTGGGACTCGGGGTTCCGGGACCGGTGCAGCCGACCGGCTATGTGGAAGTAGGTGTCAACCTGAATTGGCGGGAGATGTACCCGGCGCGGGAACTCTCGGAGCTGCTCGGCGGTGTTCGCGTTGAGGTCGGCAACGATGCCAATGTCGCTGCGCTCGGTGAGGCGTGGCGCGGCGGCGGCGAAGGTGCGGCGAATGCGGTTCTCATTACGCTCGGAACCGGTGTCGGCGGCGGCATTATCATGGACGGTGAGATCGTGACCGGAAAGCACGGCCTCGCGGGTGAGATCGGGCACATTCATGTGCGGGACGGCGAGACCGAGCCCTGTAACTGCGGGGCGGTCGGCTGCCTTGAGCAGATTGCGAGTGCCACCGGCATTGTCCGCGAAGCGAAACGCCGCCTCGCGAAGGAAAAGGAGCGGGAGAGCGGCCTCCGCGCCTTCGGCGACAAGCTGACGGCGAAGGATGTCTGCGACCTCGGACGGGAGGGCGATGCCCTCGCGGATGAAATCATGGAGACGGTCGCCAAGTATCTCGGTGAGACCGTGGCCATGCTCTGCATGACCATAGACCCGGAAATCATTATCATCGGCGGCGGCGTGTCCCGGGCGGGGGCTTACCTGCTCGACAAAATCCGAGTTTATTACGACCGCTATATGAAGCTTTCTCAGAACCGCGGTCGCGTGGTGCTCGCGGAGCTCGGCAACGATGCCGGCATCTACGGCGCGGCAAAGCTGGTGCTCGGATGACGCAGGAGCCTTTCCCGGGCGTCTTTGTGGTCGAAGCCGAGACCGAAATGGTAGGCGTCCGGCATTTGAATTACGGTATTTTGCGCGGAAAACCCGGCGAGCGCAGCGTGTTGATTGACTGCGGCTTTCCGGCGGGATTGGACCCTTCCGGGGCGGAGACACTCCGAAGGGCGTTTCAAGAGCTTCGGCTTTCCCCGGCGGAGCTTGACGTTTTGATTACGCACGGGCATAAGGATCACCTCGGGCAGGCGCAGGAACTCGAGCGTTTGGGCGCGCGCATCTTTGTAAACCCGGAGGATATGGATCAAAGTGCCATACTGAATACCCTGCTCATGGGCGATGAGGGACGGCGCATGCTCTTTCGCCTGGTCGGGCTCGAGACCTATGACCGGGAGACCTATGAGGCCTTTTGGTCAGCGGCGGACGGCTTTGTGGAGGGCTATCGAAATATCTGGGATTTTCCCTACACACCCATACACCCGGGGGAGAGCCGCACGGTCGGCGACTATTGCCTCGAGGTCGCGGCGCTGCCCGGGCACACCCGTGGCGAACTCGGTTTCTTCGATCGAAAACACAAATTTATTTTCAGCGGGGATCACGTGCTCGAAGAGGTTGCACCCATTGTGAGCAACATCGGCGAGTTTCCGAATGCCTTGTCAGCGTATCTCAGAACGCTCCGGGAGGCCGCGGAGCGCTTCTCGGACTATCTCTTTGTGCCCGGGCACGGCGCCCCCTTCCGAAATCCGGAGGCTGCCGTCCGGAAGGCAGAGCGCTATTACCGGAAGCACTGCGATCAGCTTGAGAAAATCGTGAGAGACGAGGGGAGACCGGTGTTGCTCCGCGATGTCGGCTCCATGGCATATCGCCGTTATCGGCGGCCGCTCACCATGAAGGAGAGAGAAGTCTGCATTCAGATTTGGTTTAAGACCTATGCCTGCCTAAAATACTTGGAAGAGCAGGGGCGGCTTCGGGAAGAACTGAGAGACGGCGCATCCTATTGGAGTGCGGGCGCTTGAGCAAAGTGCGTCGGCAGAGAAAACAGAAAACAGGCAAAGAAAAACGCGTCCGGATCTCGGACGCGTTTTTCTTTGCCTGCGCTTGTTTATTCAGTGACGCGGCGAAAGCGCACGCTCGCCTTGAAGTAATCGCCGTCGATTTGGATGTCCAGCGTGCCGCCCTGCAGCTCCGTGAGCGACTTCGCAATCGAGAGCCCCAGACCGCTGCCTTCGGTCGTGCGGGAGCGGTCGCCGCGCACAAATCTCTCGGTCAGCTCCTCCGGGCTAATATTCAAAGCGCTCGCCGAAATATTCTTCAGCGTAAAACTCACAAAGGCCTCATCCGCCGAAACTTCCGCGTAGACGCGGGAATTTTTGGCGGCGTACTTGCAGGCGTTGTTGTAGAGATTTTCGAGGACGCGCCACAGGTGTTGGCCGTCCGCGAAGATATAGAGCGGCTCCTCGGGGAGGGTCGGAATCAGCGTGAGCCCGCTCTCTGAGAAGCGCTCTTCGAACTCGCCGTTGGTCTGTTCCACCAGTTCGACAAAGTCGATTTTTACGGGATCGATCTGCACATTGCCGGTGGAAGCCTTGCTCGCCTCGACCAGATCCTCGGTCAGGGTCTTTAAGTGCTGCGATTTTCTCTCTAAGATGTCGACATAGTTCTGCACCGCGGGATCGGAGGGATGCGCTCTCCGAATCAGGTCGATGTAGTTGATGATTGAGGTGAGCGGCGTCTTGATGTCGTGCGACACATTCGTGATGAGCTCGGCCTTCATGCGCTCGGAGCGGACACTGTCGTTCAGGGCGCGCTGAAGTCCCGCGTTGATGTTGTTGATGGTCGCGGCGAGCCGCGCCTCTTTGCCGTGGAAGCGCGCGGGGTCAAGGAGTTGCTCGCTCCGATCGGGCTCGCTGTCCAGCAGGCCGATGGCGGCCGCAATCTCATCGCTCTCGCTCTGTTTCTGGTAGAGATGCTGATAGAGCCAGAGATCGAAGATGGCCAACAAAAGAATCAAGAAGCTCGCCTCGAGCCGTGCGTTCAGCGACTTGCCGTGCAGCAGGAGAAAGCTTGCGGTCACCGCGCCCGCGAGATTTACCAAGAGAAAGAGCAGGTAGTAAACCGTCATTCGCTGCACAAAACTCACCGTTCTCGACTGCCGCACGAGGCTCTCGAAGAGCTCCCTAAGAAAGCTGTTCTGCCAAAGGATTTTCGCCTTATGCATGCGGAGGGCGGAGAACCAGAAGAGCAGCACAAAGAGGTAGATGATGGCCGCGTGAAGCAATTTCTCCGAGAAGGACCAGTAGGCCGTGGGCAGCATGAGATGTAGGATGCGCACCGCAACCTGGGTTGCAAAGAGCATGCAGAGGGCACAGAGAGCGCCGAGCAGCAAAGCTTTGCTCTCGATGCGGTAGCGATCGATGGGAAGCAGTTGAATTTCGACCGCACCCTTGCGCTTATGTCCCGAGAGCAGAGAGAGGGAAATCAGCGTGAGCAGCATAAAGCTTGCGCCCGCAAAGAGGAAAATCATGCCGACCCCGTAGAGCGCGCGCTGGCGCGCATAGTTCAGCACGCCTTGGTAAAAGGCATCCTGCAGGGGATAGTTCGTATCGACCGCAAGTATCAGATGATAGTCCGCCGTCCGGCTCGAAACTTCTTCGAGGAGCAGCGAGCGTATCTTGTTCGGCGTCTCCGGCAGATTGTTGTCCGGAAGAGGATTTTCGGAGTTGAAAATCGCATAGCGCCCAAAGGAACGCGCCTGCGCATCGCTTAAGCCCGGGCGGTTCGTATAGTTCTTCCGCCCGTCGATTTCCAGGAGATAGTAGAGATTCGAATTCCCCGTGTTAAAGAGCTTAACACCCCGGTAGTAGTCGCCGAGGCACTGCATGACCTCGCGGGTCATGGTATCGAGCGTCTTAAAGGCGGAGCCGGGACCGGTTGCCTTCTGGGTTTCGCGGTAGGCGCGCCAAGTGATGGGATAGGTTTGCCCGTCGCCGCCGGGTGCCGCGTCGTCGTGAATGACACGGTAATCGTTGTCAAAGGAGTAGCCGTGTTCCTTCGCATAGGCCAGCACATCGGAGACGGAGAATATCTTTTCGGCGCCGTTTCCGTCGGAATACGAGAAGACCTCGTTGTCGGCGTCAAAGGCCCCGTCGGTCTCGAAGACATCGCGGTAGCGGACATAGCCGAGCAGTTGCTGTACCCGATCGCGGAGCAGGGCTTCAAAGGCGGGCGAGTCCTCGTAGTGCGCGGGATTCACCCAGCTTAAGCCCTCGCGAAACGCTGCGCTCCCGTAGAGCAGGCAGATGCCGGACAGGAAGGCAAAGAGCGCCAGAAGATGCACAATCAGCAGAACCGCCTTTTTGTAGAACATAACTCTTTCTGCCTTGGCGTCCGATTTCATGGCTTCTTTTCCACCTTATAGCCGACGCCCCAGACAACCTTTAAGTAACGCGGCTCCTTCGGATTGATCTCTATCTTTTCGCGAATGTGGCGGATGTGGACGGCAACGGTGTTATCCGCGCCGATGGCCTCTTCGTTCCAAATTTTCTCATAGATCTCATCAATCGAGAAAACCTTGCCCGCATTCTTGACGAGCAGCAGGAGGATATTGTACTCAATCGGTGTGAGTTTGACGGTATTGCCGCCGACCTGAACTTCCTTGGTCTCATCGTTGATCACCAGATCGCCGACCGAGTAGAGGTGCTGATTGTCGCGGCTGTCCACGTTGCCGAGCTCCGTATAGCGGCGAAGTTGGCTCTTGACGCGCGCCACGAGTTCCAGGGGATTGAAGGGCTTGGTGAGATAGTCGTCCGCACCGATATTCAGGCCCAAAATCTTGTCATTGTCTTCGGATTTGGCCGAGAGAATAATAATCGGGATGGAGCTTTTTTCTCGGACCTGTCTGGTGGTCCGGATGCCGTCGAGTCCGGGCATCATGACATCGACAATCAGGAGGTCGACCGGCGTCTCCTCCATAATTTCCAGCGCCTCCGCGCCGTCGTAGGCGGGAAGAACTTTAAAGCCCTCGCCGGTGAGGTAGATGCTGATTGCCTCGACGATTTCGTGGTCATCGTCACAAACCAGAATTCTCTGCATATGCTTTCCTCGCTGTGTTAAAATAAACCTTCCGGTTGCAACGCGGGTTTTGAGCCGCGTTGCGTCTAGTATAACATAAGGAGAGCAGGAAGCGAAATGACGGATGAACAGTTGATGCGGGCCGCAATTCGGGAGGCCGGAAAAGCGGAGGCACTCGGCGAGACGCCGATCGGCTGTGTGATTGCGCGCGAGGGGAAAATCATCGCACGAGGCTATAACCGCCGCATGACGGATAAGCAGACACTTGCGCACGCGGAGCTCTTTGCTCTCCGCAAGGCTTGCAAAAAGGCGGGGGACTGGCGGCTTGAGGACTGCACGCTCTACGTGACCTTGGAGCCCTGCCCCATGTGCGCGGGGGCCATTGTGCAGGCGCGCATTCCGCGGGTGGTCTACGGGGCCTCGAATCCCAAGGCGGGCTGTGCGGGTTCGGTGCTGAATTTACTCAACGAGCCGCGCTTTAATCATCAGGCCGCTGTGGAAGCCGGTCTGCTCGGTGAAACGTGTGCGGACCTCATGCGGGATTTTTTTCGCACATTGCGGGAGAAAAAACGCGCCGCACAGACAGAGAGCGCGGAAGGAACGGAAAAAACGGAGTAAGAAGACTGAATTCCCAGACAATATAAGCCTAAAACTACAAAACACCGCAGAAAAGATTGCAAAACTCCTGGAACTATACTATACTTAATTCGGGAGAAAAGTGTATTATCCGGTAAAGGGGAGGTCTCATGGAGCGGGCGGAGCGGTGTTTTCAGCGTATCTTTGTCGGCTATGCGAGCTTCTATCAGCTTCTTTTGCTGCTTGAGTGTGCCGTCCAGTATGTGAGCGGCAGCGCGCGCAGTTTTGCGACACATAACGCCCTGTTGAACGGGCTTTTGTTGCTCATGAGCCTCTGTGCCATGTTCCGGCTCGGGCAGAAAGAGAGAAGACCTTCGCTCACGCTGAAGCTCGCGCTGATTGCGCTGTTCTGTGTATTCGGAAAAGAGGCGATATTACAGGGAGCTGTGCCGCCCTACGCCTATGCGGAACTTTTGAACGGAGAGCTTTTCTTCATGGTTTTTCTGCTCTATCAGGCTTTGTTTTGCCGCGAGACCGAGTACTTTTGAAGCGCGGAAGCGGGCGCTGTCCGCTTGACAAAGCGCAGGTGGCTCTCGTATACTGAAAGTCCGCACAGCCGGGGAGACGGCGGTTCCCTGCACCTGCAGTCCGCCATAGCAGGGGTGATATCCCGCCTCGGGCGTGCAGAGCTGTGAAGCAGCCCGCGATAAGCGGCGTAGACGCGAGGGCCCCTGCGCGGCGTGCCTTTGTGAACCGTGTCAGGGCAGGAATGCAGCAGCACTAAGCAAATGCGTACGGGCGATGCGGGATCGCCGTCGCCGAGCTGGCTGCCGCGGTAACGTTCATGGCTCCCGTTCAAAGCGGGATGTGCGGCTTGTTTTTGATTTGACAGAGAGAGACGGCAGAGCCGTCTTTTTTTGTTTTGGGCTTCCTTGTGATATGGCCGAATCTGTCGTATACTTTTGACAAGTATGCGGCGTTTTGAGGTGCATACGCAAGCGGTAAGAGGAGTCGGATATGGCAGAAAAAGAAAAGTTAGAGAGAGAGAAGTCGGAGAAGGCAAAAACAGAGAAAAAGGGCGGCAGAATTCGCGTCGGTATGCTGACCAGCGGCGGCGATTGCCAGGCGCTGAATGCGACCATGCGCGGCATTGCGAAGGCGCTCTACAATCTGTACGAGAGCGTGGACATTGTCGGCTTTCGGGACGGTTACCGCGGCCTTATGTATGAGGACTACCGTCTGCTGTTAAAGAGTGATTTTTCGGGCATACTCACGCGGGGCGGCACCCTGCTCGGCACCAGCCGGCAGCCGTTCAAGCAGATGACGGTGCCGGATGAAAACGGAAACAATAAGGTGGAACTCATGAAGGCGACCTACCGGAAGCTGGGGCTTGACTGCCTCTGCGTGCTCGGTGGAAACGGAAGCCAGAAGACGGCAAACCTGCTGCGCCAGGAGGGACTTAACATTGTCTCCCTGCCGAAGACCATAGACAACGATCTCTACGGCACGGATGAGACCTTCGGGTTCCAGAGTGCCATTGAGATTGCTTCCAATGCGATTGACTGCATTCACACGACGGCGGCATCGCACGGCAGAGTCTTCATTGTCGAGGTCATGGGACACAAGGTGGGTTGGCTCACGCTCTATGCGGGAATCGCGGGCGGCGCGGATATCATCCTGATTCCGGAAATTCCCTATGACATTCACGCCGTGATTGAGGCGCTTCAGAAGAGACAGAAAGCGGGCAGTCGTTTTTCGATTATCGTGGTTGCGGAGGGCGCAATCTCCAAGGAGACCGCGGCGCTCAGCAAGAAGGAGAGAAAAACCAAGCTTGCGGCGCGGCGCTATCCCTCGGTTGCCTATGAGATCGGCGCGGAAATCGAGGCGCTCACCGGGCAGGAAGTGCGCGTGACTGTGCCGGGACACACCCAGCGCGGCGGTGCGCCGAACCCCTATGACCGTGTGCTGTCCACGCGTCTCGGCGCGCGCGCGGCAAAGCTGATTTACGACGGCAAGTTCGGACAGATGGTCGTCATCCGGAACAATGAGATTACGAGCATTCCGCTCGAGGAGTCGGCCGGCAAGTTAAAGGTGGTGGATCCGAATTCTTCGATTGTCGAAGAGGCGCGGCTCCTTGGCCTCTCGTTCGGAGACCGCTGAGATGGCGTATGTCGCACTCTATCGCAAATGGAGACCCCAAAACTTCGATGAGGTAAAGGGACAGGATGCCGTCTGCACGGCGCTCCGCAACCAGGTCGAGAGCGGGCGTGTGGGGCACGCCTATCTCTTCTGCGGGACCAGGGGCACGGGTAAGACGAGTGTCGCAAAGATTATGGCGCGCGCCGTGAACTGTGAGCAGCCGGAGCGGGGCAACCCCTGCGGTGTCTGCACATCCTGTCGGGCCATACTCTCGGAGAGCTCCATGAACGTGCAGGAGATCGATGCGGCATCGAATAACGGCGTCGATAACATCCGCGACATTAAGGAGCAGGTGCAGTACCCGCCGACTGCGGGGAAATACCGGGTCTTTATCATCGACGAGGTGCACATGCTCTCGAGCGGCGCTTTCAACGCGCTCCTTAAGACCCTGGAAGAACCGCCGCCCTATGTGATTTTCATTCTGGCGACAACGGAGCAGAGTAAAATACCCGTCACCGTCCTGTCACGCTGCCAGCGCTACGATTTCCGCCGCATCACGGCGGACACCATTGCGGAGCGCCTGCGGGAACTCGCGACGGCCGAGGGGATACAGGCGGAAGAGGAAGCCCTGCGCTACATTGCGATGCAGGCGGACGGCGCCATGCGAGACGCGCTGAGCCTGCTCGATGAGTGTGTGGCCTTTTGTCCGGACGGAGAGATACGCTACGAGGCGGTGCTGAACATACTCGGCGCCGTGGATGTCTCGGTCTTTTCCGGGCTGTTTCGCGCGCTGCTGCGCGGCCGGGCCGGGGAAGCGCTTGAAATTCTGAACCACGCCTTTTTGGAAGGGCGTGAGCTCGGGCAGTTCAATGCGGATTTCCTCTGGTATCTCAGAAACCTGCTGGTCTTAAAGACCGCGGAGCGCGCGGACGGTTTGGTGGACTGTGCCGGGGAGCGCCTGAAGCAGCTCCGGGAGGATGCCGAACAGGCGAACAAGGCGGTGCTGCTTCGCGCGATTCGCGTGCAATCGGAACTGGCCCAGCAACTCCGCTATGCCTCGGACAAGCGAACGCTCACGGAGCTCTCGCTGATTCGGCTCTCGGAGCCGGAGATGGATACGGACGGCGATGCGCTTCTCAGCCGCATTGCACGCCTGGAGAAGCGGATTCAGGAACTCGGAAAACGAGGTGTGGTGCAGACGGTCGCGGCGACGGCGGAAGCCGAGCGGCAGACCGAGGTTCCGGAGGCGGCGGAGACAGTTGTTCAGGAAGTTGCCCTGCCGCGCGCGGCCTACGAGGACTTTATGAAAATCCGCGGAGAGCTCGGCAGCATCGCAGAGAGTCTCGGCGGCATTTACGGCCCCATGTTACATCGCTGCGAACTTGCTGCGGAGGAGGGCGGAAGGCTGACCCTCTGCTGTCCGGATGAAATTACCGAAAAGAGCTTTCAGAGCGGCGGGCTCAAGGCCTTGGAGGACTGTTTGACCGCACGTTACGGGCGGACGTTTTCGCTCGGCACCAAGTATGTGCGGGGCGGAACGGCGGCGCGGAGCTATCGCATTACGGATGAAGAGTTACGGGAACAAATTCACTTCCCGATTGAGCGGGAAAGCTAAGCGCTGCGGCGCAAAACCAGAGAGAAGAGGAGAAGAGAGATGGCAAGATTTAACGGTATGCCCGGCAACGCAAATAACATGATGAAGCAGCTCCAGAAGATGCAGAAGCAGATGGAGGAGCAGGCTAAGGCCTTCGAGAGCAAGGAATTCGAGGCGACGGCCGGCGGCGGCGCGGTGCGCGTCACGGTGGTCGGCGGCAGAGAGGTCAGCAAGATTACGCTGGACAAGGATGCGGTGGATCCGGACGATGTCGAGATGCTGGAGGATCTCATCAAGGCTGCGGTCAATGAGGCGCTTCGCATGGCGGAGAGCGAAAACCAGCAGATGATGGGCAAGCTGACCGGCGGCCTCTCCTTCTAAAAATAAGGCTTTCAATGGACTACTACGGCAAACAAATCACAAGGCTCATGGAAGAGCTGTCCGCGCTGCCGGGCGTCGGAAGAAAGTCCGCGCAGCGCCTTGCGTTTCATATCATCAACATGCCGCCGGAGCGCGTCGAGTCTCTGACCGACGCCATCCGCAGCGCACGGCAGAATGTGCGCTATTGCAAGGAATGTTTTACGCTGACCGATGAGGATCTGTGCCCCATCTGTAAGAGTACCAAGCGAAATCACAGACAGATTATGGTGGTCGAGAACACGAGAGATCTCGCCGCCTATGAGAAAACAGGAAAATACGAAGGCGTCTACCATGTGTTGCACGGTGCCATTTCCCCGATGCTAGGCATCGGGCCCTCGGACATCAAGCTGAAAGAGCTGATGCGCCGTCTGGAGGGCGATGTGGAAGAGGTTATCATCGCGACCAATCCGAGTCTGGAGGGGGAGACCACAGCGATGTACATTGCAAAGCTGGTCAAACCGACCGGCATTAAGGTCTCCAGAATTGCGAGCGGCGTGCCGGTGGGCGGCGATTTGGAATATATCGATGAGGTTACGCTCTTGCGTGCCTTGGAAGGAAGAACGGAGCTCTAGAGAGACGGAAAGGAAGCGGATGGACAAGCACGAACTGAACGTAAAAGTAGAGCAGATGCGAAAGCAGGCGGGGCTTGGCGACTATCAGACGGCGGTGAAGATCGCCGATAAAATTGACTGGAGGCGCGTGTCAAATGTAAGTCTCCTGACGCAGGTCTCCGAGATTTATGAAAAGGTCGGGAAGTACGCGGAGGCAAAGGATATTCTGCTTCTGGCGGTCGAACGTACCCCGATGGGAAGGGGGCTGCTCTTTAAGCTGACGCAGCTCGCTCTGAAGGTAAACAGCATAGATGAGGCGGAGGAGTGCTTTGAGGAGTTTCAGAGACTTGCGCCCCAGGATACGCGCCAAAAGCTGCTCCGCTATTTGATACTCAAGGCAAAGGGGGCACAGCCGCAGCAGCTCATGCCGCCGCTTGAGGAGTATGTGAGCGAGGAACTCTCCGATGAGTGGATGTACGAACTCGCGGAACTCTACCACAGAGCCGGCATGCGGGAAGCCTGCCTGGACCTTTGCGACCGCATTACCATACTTTTCGGCACCGGCGAGTGGGTGCAAAAGGCCCTGCGCCTAAAGGCCGAGGGAGAAGGGGAGCCGCTCAACGAATATCAGCAGAGCATTCTGCAGGGCGAAATTTACTATCAGCCCACCGCGCCGCGTCAGAATGCGGTGCGCGAACCGGCACCGCTTACGACACCCTATGCGCAGCAACCCATGATGGCGACAGAGTACGGTACGCAGATGCCGTATCAGACCGCGGCAGAGCCGTTCGGGATGGAGCCGGCGCCCGCGCTTGCGGAACAGTACGCGGCACCGATGACGCAGCCGCAGCCGACAGCGTTTGCGCAGCCTGCAGAGTTTACACAGCCTGCGGCATTTGCGCATCCGGAAGAGAGTTATGATCAGGCGCCGCTTCAGCAGGCTGCGCCGAGCGAAGAGCGCTATCGCAATGTCCCGACGTTCCGGACACCGGCGGCGGCTTCGACGGGAATCCCCTCCTGGACCGAAGCGGCCAAGCCGCAGGAAGCACCCGCACAGAATGATATCGATGCGGAGATCGATGCGCACCTTCGTCGTTTGGAAGAGGAGAAGCGGAACGGTATAAGAGCCAAAGCCGCAGCGACGCCGGTAAGCACCGAGACCGTACAAGAGCCGTTGCGCGAGACAGCGGCAGAGATTCGGGAGAGTGCGCTCCCGTCCGCGGAGGAGGATGCGCGCAGCGTAGAGCAGCGCTACCGTGAAGAAAGCGCTCGCCTCTCGCGGGACTATGTGGTCTCCAGCGGAGAGCGCAACGAGACCTCCGAGTTCCCGGGAACGGAACAGCTCATGGTGGATCGCCTGCGCTATGAGGAAGAGAGCGAGGCGGCAAAACTGCGCGCCGAAGCGCGCGCGGCCGAGACCGAAGAGGCCATTCGGCAGCGCGAGGCAAAACTCGACGAGACCAAGGTGCTGCCGAAACTCCCGGCCCAGGAGAGAAGAGAGCAGCTCGCGCGCGAAGAAGCGGCACTCCGTCGGATTGAGCAGGACAAAGAAGCCGAACAGATTAAAAAGAGTGTAATCGAGGCGGAAAAAAAGCCCGAGATTGAAGAGACGGCAAAGGAAAGCCCGGAAGCCGTGAGCGCTGCGGCGACGGAAGAAAAAGCGAGCCAAACAAAGCCCGCGGAAACAGTTGCCGCTACGGAAAAGCAGCCTCGGGAAGAAGCGGTCACTGCGGAAAAGCAGCCTGCGGAAACGGCCGCTGCGGAAAAGCAGTCTCAGGCAGAAGCCGTCGCCGCAGAGAAGCAGCCCGCGGAAACGGCCGCTGCGGAAAAACAGTCTGTGGAAGAGGGTGAGCTTGTCGAAGAGAGCGCGGAGGCAAGACGGGAAGTGCCAAGACAGCCGAAGTTGCTTCGTACACCGGGCTCCTTCAATGCCCTGATTGAAGGCAGAACGCCCGAGGAGGGCTTACAGTCTGCGGTGGAGCGCCTCAAGGAGGCGCAGGCCGTGACCGGCTTTAAGCGCCCGGCTGCCAAGGTAAAGGCAGAGCGACTCAATGTCTACGGGGTCCGAAACTCGGCGGAGAAGACCGCGGGACGCGACCTCATCATTGAAGAAGCGGGCGATTTAAGCGATGTGAGCCTCAGCGAGCTGATTCAGCTCATCGCGGCCGACGGCGGTATGCGCACCGTCCTTCTCATTGACAATCCGCTGCAGCTCACCAGACTTCGGGCTTCGCATCCGGAGGTCGAGACGGTTTTCCACACCGCGGATAAGCGGGAGGATGTAAAAGCTTACTTTGCCGCGGAGGCAAAGTTCCGTGAGGCGGAGGCACGCCTACGGGAAGAGGCGGTTAAGACTGCGCTCGAAGCGAAGGAGGCGCGCCGCAAAGAAGAGGAGGCGAAACGCGCGGAGGAAGAGGCAAGACGCGCGGAAGAAGAGGCGAGACGCCTTGCCGAGCGCGAAGCCGCCGAGAATGCGCGGAAGGCTGCGGAGGCCGCGGCCGCTGCGGCGGAAGCGAAAGCTGCGGCCGAAAGAGAAGAGGAAGCGCGGCGAAAGGAAGAAGAGGCACGGCGCGCGGAAGAACTTTTGAACCGCGTGGCGGAAGAAATCATTGTCCGCGAACCGGAGACAGTCCCGGCGGCGCGCGCGGAAGCGGAGGCACAGCGCCCCGCGCAGCGAGCGGTGCCGCGTGCGGAGGACAGGGCGAAACTCGATGCCGAGAGAAGGCGGGCCAAGGAGAATGAACTCCTGACGAAGGATGCCTTCGCGAATTACGCCGCCGCATATGCGCGGAACATAGACTGCGTTATGACCGGAAAGAGCATGAATGCGCTCTATGAGAGAATTGAATTGTTACAGGAAGACGGTGTGAGCCTCACGCGAAAGAATGCGGAAATTTTGATCGAAGAGGCGGCAGATCACGCGGAGAGACCGCCGCTCGGAAGAAGGCTTAGCGGACTCTTCTCGAAGCGCTATAATAAGGACGGTCTCTTAATCCTGAAAGAAGAGGATTTCTTAGGCTGATGGCGGTACAAGTCACAGCCTGGCTCGACCGGAATTGGTTCACGCTCTTAATCGCTCTGTTTTTGCTCGGAATGACACTGGACGGTCACCGGAGAGGCTTTCTGCGTCTCACGGTGAGCGCCCTTGCCCTGATTCTCACGACGCTGTTTGCGCGGGTTGCGCTCCCGAGTACGGCGAGCTTTTTGGCAAAAAACACGGGGATGCAGGCGGCTGCCGAGCGGTACATTACCGAAAAGATAGGCTTGGACACAGTGACGGATCGCCAGACCGCAGACAGTGCGGGACAGGACCGCGTCATTGAAAATCTGCCCATACCGGATAATTTTAAACAGGGACTCCGCAAAAATAACACGACGGAAGCCTGGCAGGCAGTCGGCGCGACAGAGTTTCAGCAGTATGCCGCGGATTTTTTGGGGCGAACGCTCCTGAATTACCTCGGCTTCACCTTGCTTTTCCTTCTGTTTCGCATGTTGCTCCACTGTGTATTCCGTTTTTTGAATTTGTTTACCGCACTCCCCGTGATTCACGGCATGAATCAAATTGCGGGAGCCGCACTGGGCTTGGCGGAGGGGCTCTTTTTCCTCTGGCTCGGCTTCCTCATCCTGAATCTCTTTCAGTATACGCCGATCGGCAGCGGCATACTGGGGCAGGTAGAGGCAAGTCCCTGGGTGTATTTCCTCTATAGGAATAACCTCTTGCTGAGCGCGCTCGGCAATCTGTGGCAGGGAATTTTCTGAATTTTGCTTTCCCGTGCTTGCAAAGCGGAAATCAAAAAAGCTCGAATCCGTTCGGATTCGAGCTTTTTGTTTGTCGAAAAGCCTGTGTATATTCAAGGATTCAGAGGCTCTACCGTCTGAATGGCTGCGGTGGAGCCGCTTTTTTTGTTCTCGCTCGCCGCGGGACCGCCCTTGCCGCCGGAAATGGTCTCGCCGGGGGCAGGTGCGCCGCTGTTATTCACTGCGTTCGCCTTGCTGCTCGTCTTTGCCGCGGAAGTCTCCTTAGCCTTGGAGCTAGCTGCCGTGGTCTTGGCGGCAGCGGAAGTCTCTTTTGCCTTGGAACTGGCTGCCGTGGTCTTACTTGCCGCGGAAGTCTCCTTAGCCTTGGAACTGGCTGCCGTGGTCTTAGCGGCTGCGGAAGTCTCCTTAGCCTTGGAACTAGCGGCTGTGGTCTTGGCGGCCGCGGAAGTCTCCTTTGCCTTAGAGCTTGCGGCCGTGGTCTTAGCGGCTGCGGAAGTCTCTTTTGCCTTAGAACTTGCGGCAGCGGTTGTTGACGCGCTGCTCGTCTTTTTCTGCGTTTTACTGCTTTTACCGCTGTTCTTTTCTGCGGAACTCTCTTCCTCGGCAGTGGTTTCCTTGGTCTTATCATCCGTGCCGTAGGTGTGGTACTCGTGGCTGTTGTCGCCGCCGTTCCCCATCGCATCGAGCTCGGTGAAGTTCGCAACCGCCTCGTGGCCCAGCTGATCGGATACATGGACTTCCAGGCGCGAGGTCAAAACCTGAAATACGGCTTTGTTCTCGCTCTCATCGATGCTGCTCGGAAGAACACGCTCCTCATCGGCATCCATGGCATAGATGGAGTCGTAGTTAATGCCGGACTGCGGATCGTCAAAGCTTACGGTTAACATATTGCCGTCGAGCTCATCGCCCGAAATCAACGGCGGCTGGTCATCCACGGAGCCTATGTGCTCGTACTGGGTGCGGTGCATGCCGTTGATGTAGCGAACCGTGACTTCCAGAGTTCCGTTTTTATCGACCGAAGCCTTATAGTGGCCACCGCCGAGGTTCTCGAGATTCAGCGGTGTATCATCCAGCTTGACCTCAAATGCGGCGAGCGGCAGGCGCGGGTGCATCTCCACTTGGATTTCCGCCGTGCGAAAATCGGAAGACTCCTCAATATGAAGCTTAAACTTGGGACGCAGGGTCACCAAGAAAAAGATCAGGAGATTGATGAGGAGAAAGGGGATAATATAGAAGAGAACCACATTGCCCGGTTTCTTTTCTTCACCCGGATTCGGATTTCTCTGCTCCTCGTTGGCCATAGGACTCCTTTCCAATATAACTGGTCTGTATTTTTTCTCATTCTAACATTTACCGGGGAGGCGGGCAAGAGCGCATTCCGTCGAAACTTTTCCGCTTTGGGGGTGGTTATGAGAGGGAAACGTGTTATAATGGAGCTTACCATGCGCGAAGACTTGCGTTTCGCTGCGTGGCATTTTGTGCTTCTCAGGCAAAACGGGGGAAATATTTAAGAAGAGGAGGCAGAAGAGAAAGCTATGATAAGACAGTCTATTTTTCGGCGCATTGCTGCGGTTGCACTTTCGTTTGCAATGGCGCTTGGTATGAGCAATGTTTCGGGAGATCTCACCGCACCGGTTCACGCGGAAGAGGGCAAGGTAGTCCTCGCCTATGAGATGGAGTACAAGGGACAGGGTTGGACCGGTTGGACCGAAGACAACCACTACCTGAGCCGCACGGGGACCTATCCGACGGCATTTCGCGCGGCACTCAGAGAGCAGCCGTCCGGAATGTCGGGGACCATTAAGTACCAGGTCAATGTGAGCGGCAGCGGTTGGACCGGCGTCAAGGAAAACGGTGCGGTTGCAGGCGTGGAGGGCGGAACGGCTCCGCTTGAGGGGGTGCGCGTCTGGCTGAACGGAGAACTTGCGTCTTCCTACGATGTATACACCAAGGCACAGGTGAACGGCCAGTGGCTCGACTGGGTTACGAACGGTCAGGACGCGGGCAAGGTCGGCGTGGGGACCCACATTGACGGCGTTCGCATTGCGGTGGTCAAGAAGGGCGAGACGCCCGCGGAAGTGGCACCGGCAACGGTGCGGCAGGTTGACCCGAACCGCCCTATGATTGCTCTGACCTTTGACGACGGACCGAGCAAGTACGATGCACAGATTCTCTCGGCACTTGAGGCAAACGGCGGCCGTGCGACCTTCTTCATGGTCGGAAACTTGGTTCCGCGCTATCAGAAGACCGTGCAGCGCATGGCACAGGACGGTATGGAGCTCGGCAATCACAGCTGGGCGCACGAGAACCTCGCAAAGCTCAGCGGCGCTGCGGTGAGAGAATCCATTGAGAAGACCAATCGCGCCATCAAGGAAGCAACCGGCCAGACAGCAACGCTGGTACGCCCGCCCTACGGTTCGCTCGGCGGTCAGGCGCGTCCCACGCTTGCGGCAATGGGCTATTCGGCAACCCTCTGGGACATCGATACCCTGGACTGGAAGACAAAGAATGCGGATAACACGGTCAATGTCGTTCTGAGTCAGGTAAAGGACGGCGACATCATCCTCATGCACAGCATCTATGCGCAGAGCGCGGCGGCTGCGGAGCGCTTAATTCCGGAGCTCACAAAGCGCGGCTATCAGCTGGTCACCGTGAGTGAAATGGCGGCGGCACGCGGTGTTACGATGCAGGCGGGACACAGCTACGGTTCCTTCCATAAGAAAAAGTGAGTACAGCAGAACTTGAGAGCGCACTGAAAAGCGGTGCGTTCTCGCGGGCCTATCTTCTTTGCGGAGAGGAAAGCTATCTCCGCAGGAATTATAAGGCCCGCTTTTTTTCTCGGTTCGGGACAGACAGCATGAATGCGAGCCTGCTTCAGGAAGAGGCGGCGAGCGAAGATAACATCATTGCCGCGGCGGATACCTTGCCCTTCTTTGCGGAGCGGCGTCTCGTCTTTGTCGAGGAGAGCGGACTCTTTCAAAGAAGCGCGGATAAGCTCGCGGATTACATTCCCGCTTTGCCGGAGAGCACGCTCTTGGTCTTTTCCGAGCGCGCGGTGGATAAGCGCGGCAGGCTTTATAAGGCGCTGCAAAAGCACGGGGCGGTGGTCGAGTGCGAACATCCCTCCGAGCGGGATTTAAAGCTCTGGGCGGCGCGCTATCTGCTTCGGAGCGGCAAAAAAATTCAAGAGTCGGTCCTGGAGCGCTTTTTATCGCAAGTCGGCGGTGACATGGAAGCACTCAGCGGAGAACTCGAGAAGCTGATTGCCTATCTCGGCGAACGCGAGGTGGTCACGCGGGAGGATGTCGCGGCGATTGCTTCGGTCTCGGTGGAAAACCGTATCTTCGATATGATCGCGGCGAGCTGTGAACGGAAGACCGCACAGGCGCTTGCGCTGTACAGCGACCTCTTGTCGCTCAAGGAGTCGCCGGGGCGCATTCTCTCGATGTTGAGCCGGCAATACCGCCAATTGCGTCTTGTCAAAGCCTTTGCGGCGGAAGGCAAGCGGGAAAAGGAGATTGCGGAGCTCAGCGCACAGCCCCAGTGGCTGGTGCGGAAACTCCTGCAAATGGGGCGGCAGCTGTCCCTCGGCGGCCTCGTTGCGGCAGAACGGCGTGCGGCTGGCTTGGAAACCGCCTACAAATCCGGGCGCTTAAGCGACCAGCTTGCGGTTGAGCTGCTGCTGTGCGGCGGCGATTTGACAGACTATTGTCCGTGAAATTGTACAATTTTTAACAAACAGCCGCTGGAAAAATGTGAAAATAATACAGAAAAAGCCGAAAAGTGCATTGACACGCATCATAATGTTTGCTATAGTTACATTGTGATTTGAGTGGACAAGGATACGCGCGACAGCAGAGATCATGCAGTTCCATCCATGGTCGAGTGTCGCGCGTTTTGTTGCCCCGGGGGATTACGTATTATTTTTTATTTCATGGAGGCAGAAAATGCACAACGGAACAGTTAAGTGGTTCAACGCAACGAAGGGTTATGGTTTCATCACGGACGATGCTGATAAGAGCGAGATTTTCGTTCACTTCTCCGGCATCAACTCTGAGGGCTACAAGACCCTTGAGGACGGCCAGAAGGTCACCTTCGAAGTTGCAGACGGCAACAGAGGACCGCAGGCAGTCAACGTAACGGCTGTTCAGTAAGCTTATCCCACACGAGGGCTAAATAAGCTGCGGCAAGCGATACAACTGAGATGGAACAGGAGAGAGCGCGAGAGCGCTCTCTCTTTTTTTTGTGTGCGAAGCTCGGTTCTCTGCGCACATCTTATGAAGGGAATCCGTTTCTCCGAGGGGGGGAACGGCGGGAGCGCCGCGACGGCAAAAAACGCTTGCAATACATAGAATAATAGTGTATTATTCAGATAGTTCACTATTGCGAACAAGCAAAACAATCGAAAGAGCTGCGGCCGCGGCGGACTTTTGAGAAGCCCGCGGCGCGAACGACAAAGCAACGACAGAAGAGAGGCAAAGCATGAATCGGATTGAACTGCGGGAGGTCAGCAAGCGCTACGGCAAGAAGGCTGTGCTGGACGGGTTGAACCTAGCGGTCAGACAGGGTGAAATTTACGGTTTGATCGGTAAAAACGGCGCCGGAAAAACAACCCTGTTTAAGACGGTTCTGGGACTCACGGAGATACAGAGCGGACGCGTCTCGATTGACGGTGAGGCGACGCAGGCGGGGCTTCGTAAGGCAAGGCGAAAGATAGGCTTCTTTATCGGCGGCAACTTTTTTGACTATTTGAGTGCGGAGGAGAATCTGCGCTTTTACTGCGGTGTCAAGGGGATACGGGATACGGCGGAAATCGGGCGGGTGTTGGAGCTTGTCGGACTTACGGGCGTAAAATCCAAGTTCGGCGCTTTTTCGCTCGGTATGCGACAGCGTCTCGGCATTGCGAATGCGATGCTCGGAAAACCGGAGATTCTGCTGCTCGACGAGCCGGTGAACGGTCTCGATCCGGAAGGGATTGCCGAGATGCGTGAGCTGTTCCGAAAGCTCGCTGCGGAAGAGGGATGCACCGTTCTGCTTTCTTCCCATATCTTAGGAGAACTCGAGCATACGGCGGACCGCTTCGGCATTCTGGAGAACGGCAGCCTGGTGCGCGAGATTGCGCGGACAGAGTTACAGTCCGGGGCAGCCGATTGCGTAACCTTGCGGGTTTCGGATTTGGAGCGGGCAAGGCGCGTGTTGCAGGCAGCGGGCATTCGAATCTGTGGGCGGGAAGAAAACGGGCAGAGCCTTGAGGACTACTATTTTTCGCTGACGGGAGGCAGAAAAGATGCATAACTATATGCTTGCGGACATTGCGCGCGTTTTGAAAAAACGAAGCGTCCGCGTCGGAATTCCGGGTTTTGAACTTTGCCTTGCGCTGCTGCTTTTGTTCTACGGCGGCAACGGTGTGGTTTCGGCCGATATGCGTCGGGCGGCCGAGTTCGCGCTCGACTTTTTCCCGCTGGTCATCGGGACGCTGCTCTTTGTCTCTGTCTATGCGGACGACTTTAAGTGCAGGGCGATGCAGGTTGCAATCGGCGCGGGTGTCTCGCGGGAAGGCATAGTCCTCGCAAAATTCGGAGAATGCGCGCTGCTTCTGCTGTTCACGCTCGTGCCGACCGCTGCGCTCTGCTTTCTGCTGCCGGGGGTACGCCACCTGTTCTACACGGGCAAAGAGACGTTCTCGGTCGCCCTGACCATCGCACAGGTATTTCTCCGGACACTCGGGTTTATGCAACTTGCGGCGACCCTCTGCTTCCTTACGCAGAACAGTCTGCAAGGCGCGATTGCCTTTGCGCTGCTCTCATCGAACGCAATGTTTATTCTGATCACGATGACCCTGCTGACGGGACCGCTCAAAGATAACGTGGGACGTCTGCGCCCCTTTCTCTACACGGCGCTGCTTCGCAGCGTGCAGAGCAACATACAGAACGGAAAGCCGTTTGCCGGAATTTTTGTGCTCGCAATCGGAATGTATATGCTGCTTCCGCTGGTCCTTGCGCTGCTCGGCTTTCGGAAGAAGGAATTGTCGTTCTAAGGAGGAACGGTATCATGCCGAATATACTGAAAAAAATACTGAAGCTATGCGTTCGATTGGTAGCGGGGCTCATTCTGCTCGTGCTCGGAATTGTGCTGTTCCGCTTCGGAAAGCAGAAAATAGAGGAGATACAGGCGCACCGGGAAATTCCGGAACTCAGGGCAGAGATGCAGTCCCTATCCGCGGATCATATCCCGGACAATGTATCCGTCCTGGCCATCGGGGAAGGGGTGCACGGCAGCCGTGAATTTCAGGAGCTGAAACTCTCTGTCTTGCGAGAGATGGTCGAGAAACAGGGCTATACGGCCTTTGCGCTCGAGGCGGATTACAGTGAGTGCGCCGACATCAACCGCTATTTGCAGAGCGGCGAGGGAAAGCCGGAAGAGCTGGTACAGAAGTTTTCGTTCCCGATTTATCACACCAAAGAGATGGCGGCACTGCTTGGCTGGATACAGGACTGGAACCGGACAGCGCCGGAAGAGAAAAAGGTCCGCTTTTACGGCTTCGATATGCAGAATCCGGAGACCGGCTACGCCTTTTTAAAGCAGTACAGTCTCGCACACGGGTTAACGACCGAGGCGGAATTTGATGCGGTGTTTCAAAATGTTCTGACGCCTCCCTATTCCTTAAGTCCGGAAACTGCGGGGCAGGCCGTTGCGTTTCTGGATGGGCTGCGAGCGAAAGCCGGTGATGCGGATATGCGCGATGCGGATGCGCGAGACTTTCAAATGGAACTCACGACCGTCCGGCAGGCAATGGAATCCTGGACTTCGACCGAGGAATCCAATACGCTGAGAGACCGGGATATGGCGGAAAATGTAAAGGCCATCCGAAACATCGAGGCCGAGATCGGCTCCGGGAAGATTGTGATTTCCGCGCACGACGGGCACATTGAGCGGGTGAATCCGATTTACACAAGCATGGGCGTTCGCCTTTCGCAGGACCTCGGAAACGACTACTACGCAATCGGCACCGATGTCTGGAAGGTGCGGGACAATATCAAGAACTTGGGCGAAGCAACGCGGAGCATACAGCGCTTTGTTTCCTGCGACCCGCTGGCAGCACAGGCGCGCTTTGCGGAGGGTCAGCAATATGTCCTCTATTTTTCGCAGATTACGAAGGAGGAGAGCCGGGTTTACACCTTGGTACATAGCCCTATGCGGATGATGCAGCTCGGCGAAGGCTACAGCTTTTTGATGCGGCTCTTGCCGGATCAAACCTATCGCTTAAAGGGCATACCGAGCGAACACTATGACGCGATGCTGTTTCTCTATGAGGCAAATCCCATTGAGATTTTAGAGGCCACAGGTGCATAAATTTGCGAAACAACAATGAATATACAAGAAAGTAATCAGCGTATTCAAAAAGCCGAAACGGCGGTGAAGAAAGTCTTCACCGCCGTTTCTTTTTCTCACGACAGACCGATACAAAACATCTGTCTATCATAAAACACTAAGCCGAAGCTTACTTTGTAAAAAGCAACAAAGAAAGGGCTGAATTTGCGTAGAAAACAGCCTTTTTTTGTGGAATCTAGCCATAATTATAGCAAAACAGGCGGAGATATTGAAAAGAGATGTGCTTATTCTTATAATTGCATTAAGCTTTCTTTAATAATTTGCGGGCTACCGAGCGGAAAAGGAGGTAAACATACAGGGTAACGGGTAGCGTATTCAAGGGTGGCAGTTCGTGTTTACTTTTGGAAGGAGAACAAAAGCGAATGAGTGGAAAAGCAGGACAGGGGTTGCGGGCGGCACTGCTCGCGGCGGCTGTCGCTTGTCTTGTCCCGAATGTGACAGCGTACGCGATTGAGGGCTGGAACAAAGCGGGAGACGAGTGGCAGTATTTGAACCGGGAAGATCAGCCGGTGACCAACGCCTTCAAGAAGTCGAAGGAGGATTGGTTCTATCTGGATGATAGCGGCACGCTGTTAAAGGACCGCATTTTTTCCTTCGGCGGCGATGATTACTATGTGGACCCGGACGGTCGCATGGTGAGAAACGCCTGGGTCTTCATTGACAGCGAGAAGGATCCGGACGGTGCCTACGGCGACAGCGCTTGGCATTACTTCGGCGAGGACGGCAAGGGCCTCCGCGCGAAGGGCAAGGGCTTCCGCAAGGAAATTGACGGCAGAACCTATGCCTTCAACGAGAACGGCGGCATGCTGAGCGGCTGGATTGACGAAGAGGGAAATGTGATTGAGGATGAGGACCCCTTCGCAACGGCGCGCTACTATGCGGATGCGGACGGTGCGCTCTACACGAACCGCTGGCTCTATTACGACTGGGGCTCTCATTTGACAAGTGAAGTGACCGGCAGAAGTTATGAGGACTACGAGAAGATGTGGTTCTACTTCGGCGCCGATTGCAAGAAGTACAGAAGCCGCGCGGGCGAGCAGCCCTTCCAGCGCGACATTGACGGCGCAACCTACGGCTTCGACGAGAAGGGTGTCATGATCGAATGGTGGGACAAGGTCGCGACCATCTCGGACGCGGTTCGCTCGAATCCGACCAGTGACGAGCGTGTCCGCTACTACAGCGGCTACGACGGCGGCGCCCTCATGAAGAGCAAGTGGTTCTGGATGTACCCGTCCGCGAACCTCGACGAGGATCAGAACCGCGACCTCGAGTGCTCCTGGTGGAGAAGCGATTCGAAGGGTAGAGCGATTCGCAACAAGATTCACCGGGTCGGCGAGAAGGAATACGCCTTCGACGGCATCGGCAGAATGAAGACCGGCTTTGTCCTTTTCAAGGGCAAGAGCGAGTTTGTGGCACAGTACGATGTGGATGCTTGGACCGCTGCGGACTTCATCAACGGCGACCTCTACGGCATTGAAAAGGCGGATCTCTACCTCTTCTCTCCGGACGAAATCAACGACGGCTCCATGCAGAGCGGCAAGGAAATTACGGTTGAACTGGCGGACGGCCCGAGAACCTTCGCGTTTGCGCCGAGCGGCAAGGCTTACGGCAACCGCAATATCCTCCAGAAGAGAGACAACAAGTTCTACATCAACGGCCTTCGTCTGGATGCGCCGGAGGAGTACGGCTACGGCATTGTCTCGCAGAACGTGGGCACCCTGGCTTCCCCGCAGTACCGTTTCTATGTGGTCGATCGGAACGGCAGAATTGTGAACGGAAGACGCGTGCTGAACACGGGTGAGGGCTATATCCTCGTTTACAACGGTCAGTTCCTCGGCTTCACCGGAGATGAGGACGCGCCGCGCTGGAGAAACAGCGGCAGTGCGGGACCGGGCTTCTATCACTATGACAGGAAAGAGCGGAATCACTTTGCGCGCGGCCTGATTGCGGGCGCGTCGACAACGGTCACGCAGAGCGATGTGCCGGATGAGCTTTCTGTCTTTGAGGCGGATTGAATCAATGGAAGGGAGCGTGAAACAATAGTATGAGTAACAGAAGAACATCTCTTCGCGGCATCCTGCGGAGAGCGCTCGCACAGCTACTCGCATTCCTCATGGTCTTTGGGTTTGCGCTGAGCAGCCTGAGCGTGCAGAATGCCTATGCGACGGAGTTGCAGCCGGGCGGAAGTAATAACGGTGCCACCGAGGCAACCGCGTACACATGGAAAAAGAGTAAAGGTGCAGGAAATGAGGGTGGTATTCCCGCTTCTTCTTATCGTTTTGACATTCGAGGTTTGAGTACTGGAGAGACAGATTATTCGAATAGTAGTATTCAAACAACCTATGACAGTACCTATCCAGGCCATGATGGTAAGGGCGCAGGCTATGTTACTTGGGTGGTTAAGGCAGACAATCCTAGCGCCGCTGCCCCCGCGGTGCCTACCATTCACCATTCATACACGAATCTCCCGGGCTATAAGGGATGGGCGCCGTCGCCGACGAATAACGGAGATGTGCTCACCAATTCGACGCTCGGTATCGAATACCGAATGAAGGTCTCTCCGGGACCGGACAACAGAAGCATTATTGTGGACTATTATATTCACAATACGACAAATACTTCGGGACGATTCTGGCTCGGCACCGGTGCTGATAGCATGATTAACGGTGATGACTATGCTATTTGCTATAAGACAGACGCCGGTTTCCATATGGTCAATCGGACATCAAAGGAGACGTTTGACCTGTTGACAGCTGATTCCGGGACAAATTTAGGCTTAACAGCTCCGACTGCAAAATTTGTAGGACCTTTTTATGACTATTGGAAATATATGTTTGTTGGGAACTCAGCCCCAGACACGTCACAGCCGTACTTCACGCAGGAATATGCAGACAACGGTAATAAGTTGGACTCCGGTGTTGCATACTCCTGGCAGATTGACCTGCATCCTTATGAGACGGTGCACCGCAGATCGGCCTTCCTGATTAAGGCGACTTCTTATTACATTTCCACCGCACACGGTAGCGACACGACGGGTGAAGGTACCTACCAGAATCCGTACGCAACGGTGCAGAAGGCGGTCGACCTGCTCTCCAATAAGAAGGGTTACATCTACATCATCGACTACAACGGTGCGCCGGTGAACCTGAGCTACGGCGGTAATACGGACGTCGTGATTTCGCAGACCGACTATGAGTACGGTCCGAGTGCGGTTCCGCACACCGGTCCGACCGTAGAGGTGACTTCGAGCACACCGGGCACACCGCTCTTTACCCAGACCGGCAGCGGTAAGTACACGATTGAGAAGCTGGTTATGAAGGGCACGGCCGGACGTACGACCCCGGTTCTCCGGGTGAGCAACGGAACCCTGCGTCTCGGAACAGAGGCTTCGGTGCAGGGCGCTACCACGACTTCCACGACCTCCGGTGCGGCAATCGACGTACTCGGCAGCGGAACCCTCCAGCTTGAGGACGGCTCCAATGTGACAGGCAACGTCTCCCCGACCAACGGTCGCGGTGCGATCAATTATGATGGCGGCGAAATTAAGCTCGCAGGCAGCAAGCCCTCCGGTGCATCGGTCATCAATGTGAACGGTAACACGGACGGCGAGGGTAAGCCGAGCAATATCTATATTAAGGGAACCAACAAGCTCTCTGTTATGCAGAGCATTGCGGGCTCGAGCATCGGTGTTTCGAAGCAGGCGGTGGATCCGGGCAAGGATCTTCCGGATGCCTTCTCCGGCGTGGGTACCCCGACGGCTTCTCAGGAGAAGAACTTTGCTAAGCCGGGCACGGGCGTAACGCCGAGCAATGTGACTCCGTTCAGCACCTTCTTCAGCGCAGACCAGGCGGATAAGTACGGTCTCTCCGTTG
>ERZ773233.83-NODE-83-length-77873-cov-5.512928_pt1 | contig 77873 bp, 60 predicted proteins | sample MGYA00580991_ERZ773233 | MGnify/ENA primary metagenome ERZ773233 (study PRJEB29015, sample SAMEA2738178) | human oral metagenome | biome: human oral; feature: human-associated habitat; material: saliva | place: China | collected 2161 ...
TAATTGTGGCCGCATCTCTGAGCATGGCTCTACTTTGTGGTCTACCTGCAGCTCCTGCTCTTGCAGAGACTACTGATACATCCGCAGTAAGTGCTCCTGAATCAACTTCTAAATCCTATTATCCAAAGTGGAAAATAGTTGATGGAAAGTTTTATTTTTATACTGAAGATGGAACTATTCTAAAAAGTCAGTGGATCACTTATAACGATAGTCAATATTATGTAGATGAAACAGGTGCAGCAGTATCTGGTTTCTATACCACACCTGATGGCAAAACCTGGTATTTTCAGCCAGGGTCAGGGTTACCGTATGCTAGATACGGCTTAATGATTTTTCTCGAAAATAATAATACTCCTAGTTATCACTACACTTTCTACTACGTAGATAAAGATAACGGCTTGATAAAAAACAATTGGGTTAAAACAGATCATGGTTGGAGCTGGGCCGGAGCTGATGGTCGTTTTATTGAAGGATGGTTTACTGCTCCTAATGGTACAACCTGGTATTTAACTGTTAAGACTGAAGGGGGTGCTCCGGTTATTACTGACGCTGCCTCAGTCAATGGAAAGCTGTACTTCTTTGATCCTTCGACAGGACTTTTACGAAATTCTTGGGTAAATATGGGCCAGGGTGTAGAAGCTTGGTACTGGGCTGGTCCAGATGGCGCTGCTATCTCTGGCTGGTTTAAAACTCCAGATGGCAAAACTTGGTATGCCGACCCAGAAGATTACAATGAAGTGGTAATGGGCGGAATAGATATTGATGGTAAATATTATTTCTTTGATCACAGTAATGGCCTTGTTACCCATGGTTGGATTGAGGATGATGGTGAATGGGCTTGGATTGAAACAGTAGGCTCTGTTTATTCTGGCTGGAAGCATATGCCTAATGGCAAGTGGTTCTACTTTGATCCAAAAGACCCTTATCACCGTATGCTTGTAGGTGTCATTCAAATTTCTAGTGGAACCTACTACATTGACGAATCCGCTGGTATGACCGCTAACAGTTGGGTACAGCTCCCAGAAGGCGGTTGGGCTTGGGCACAGTCAAGTGGCGCATTTGCTTCTGGTTGGTTCACCACACCAAATGGAAAAACTTGGTACTTTGATCCAGCAAAACCAAGCCATCCTGCTTATACTGGAGAACACACTATTGATGGTAAAGACTATTACTTTGATGCTGGATATGGTCTTGCTCGCAATCAGTGGATTACCCGTTCCGATGGCGTAAGACGCTGGGCTGGATTAGACGGTGTACTTACTGAATACAAGCGCTAAATCAGTCTACAGCGGCTCTTTATTTGCTTGTGATTTTTGTTTTGGGGATAGAACATGGAAAAAAAGACGCGTTATTCATGCAAGCCTTCTACACAGAAGCTAATTGTGGCCGCATCTCTGAGCATGGCTCTACTTTGTGGTCTACCTGCAGCTCCGGCTCTTGCAGAAAACACTGAAACCTCTGGAGCAGCTGCCCCAGTTGCATCATCAGATATTCAGTCAGGTCACGTAACTGACGCGGTTGCCGAAACCACAGAGACCAACTCTGCTGAAGCTGTTGAAGCACCTAGGTCCGGAGAGACTCATTCTGAAGCCACCGCTGAAGTAGCTATGGTAGCTGGTTGGAGGAATGAAAACGGTCAATTCCACTACTATGATGAAAACGGTGCGCTCGTTAAAAATCAATGGATTAATGACGATGCTGGTTGGCACTATGTAGATGGCACAGGAGCTGCTGTAAAAGGCTGGTTTACTACTCCTAACGGAAAGACCTGGTATTTTGACCCAGAAACACCAACTTATCCATCACTAATTGGACCTCATCAAATCGGAGATACGTCTTACTACTTTGATACAATGCAGGGCCTTGTAAAAGGAGCTTGGATTACGCTGCAAGATGGTTCTTGGTCCTGGGCTAACTCTGATGGCTCTTTATATTCAGGTTGGAAGCGCATGCCTAACGGCAAGTGGTTTTATTTTGATCCAGAAGACCCCCATCACCGCGTGGTTCTTGGTGTGGTTCAGACCGCAAATGCTACCTACTATGTTGATAAAAATGCAGGCATGACTGCAAGCAATTGGGTTCACTTACCTAATGGAGGTTGGGCTTGGGCTCAATCTAATGGCGCATTTGCCTCTGGCTGGTACAAGACTCCTAATGGCAAAACATGGTACTTTGCACCAGATGATCCCCAGCATCCTGCAATAATTGGTGAGACTGAAATTGACGGCAAGCTCTACTACTTTGATTCAGTAGCTGGGCTTATTAAAAATGGCTGGATTCATCGTCCATCAGGTTCTTGGTCTTGGGCCAATGAGAACGGTTTGTATCACTCAGGTTGGAAACGCATGCCTAATGGCAAGTGGTTCTATTTTGATCCTGAAGAGCCTCATCATCGCATGCTCATTGGTGTAATTCAGATTTCTAGCGGATCTTATTACGTTGATGAGAATGCTGGTATGGCTTCAAATACCTGGATTCAACTTCCAACTCGTGAGTGGACTTGGGCTCAAGCAAGCGGCGCGCTAGCTTCTGGTTGGTACACCACACCAAATGGCAAAACTTGGTACTTTAGTCCAGCAAAAATTGGTAATCCAGCCCTTGTTGGCGAGCAAACCATTGACGGTAAAAATTACTACTTTGACGAGAATTATGGCCTTGCTCGTAACGAATGGATTACTCGCCCTGACGGCGTGAAGCGTTGGGCTGATCCAGACGGAGTTCTTACAGGATTTATCTCTCCTAATGGAATTTTCACTGCTGACAATGGCTCTCAACCTACTGGACCGGTTAAACTTTCAGGTCTTACCTTATACGTTGGCACAGATCATAAGGTAAAAACTGGTTGGATTACAGAAAATGGCAAGGACCACTACTACCTTGCTAATGGTGCTCAGGCTACTGGCTGGACCAAGATTAAAGACACCTGGTACTACTTCAATGACAATGGCGAAAAACAGACTGGATGGCTTCATCTAAAGTACGGTTGGTATTATCTTGACGCAGACGGAAAGATGAAGACTGGCTGGATTAAAGATTCTGGCAAAGACTATTACCTCAGTAGCAATGGCTCTATGCAGACTGGTTATTTAACCTGGGGTGGAAAACTGTATTGGTCAGCTGCTGATGGCGTCATGAAAGAGCAACCTTTCTTATATGGTGATATGTATCAGTATGCTCAGGGTTACTACAGCGCTACAAACTGGCTTATTCAAATTGATACTACTGGTAATCGTTTTGCTGTTTACAGAGGCTCTCAGGGCAACTGGGCCGTATGGTATGAATGGCGCTGCACTACAGGTGCTCCTGGCATGTGGACTCCACATGGTCAGTTTACTGTAGGACATAAGGGCCTCTACTTTGGTGATGGCTTCAGATGCTGGTACTACACAACTATCTCTGGCGAGTATCTCATTCACTCCATCCTCTACAACTCTGACGGTTATACCGTCCGTGATGGTAGGCTTGGATACAACGGCTCTCACGGTTGCGTGCGTCTTGCAACAGAAAACGCTAAGTGGGTTTATGACAACATTCCTTATGGAACTAAGATTGTCATTTGGTAACCTGCATAGTTAACACTCTTTACACAACAAATAAGCTCCAGTTCATTGAACTGGAGCTTATTTGTATACCTAGCGAGTTTTACTTACGCAAAATACTTAGTTTCAAACTGTTCAAATTGCTCTGGCGTAGAAGCTTGATCTACCGAGAAGGACTGTGCAACCGCCATGGCCTGCTGTCTTCTAAGACCAGCTCTATCATCATCACCAAGCTGTTCATATACATGAGAGAGCCTATCAAGGGCGTATACAACATATTCTGCCACTGAATCAGCAACACCAGAAAGCAACATCATAGTGACAAGAGAATCTGGAGAAAGTGCTAGGGCAGTTTCTGGGCTTAAATCTATAAGTTCTGCTACTGCTGCCTCTACCCCATCGAGAGACTCCTCTGACTGAGTATCCAGCGCCTCGCCTAAACCTAACGTGACCGTAGAAGTAAAGTCCTCGATTACTTCCAAAATATAATCTCTTTGAAGCATGCTATTCCCATCTATTAGTTAGTTGGAATAGGGATACGTAGATGATCAAATGCAGCGTGCGTAGCCTGTCTTCCCTGAGGCGTTCTAATGATAAGTCCTTGCTGCAAGAGATATGGCTCATAAACATCTTCTAGTGTAGAAGGATCTTCAGAGACAGCACTTGCAATAGTGGTAAGTCCCACAGGGTGTCCTCTAAAAGTCTCACAAAGTGCGCGCAATACACGCACGTCCATCACATCAAGGCCAAGCTCATCAATCTCAAAGAAGGAAAGGGCTTCGGAAGCCACTTGCCAGGTGATAGTTCCTTCAGCTTTGACCTGAGCATAATCTCTTACACGCTTTAGCAGACGGTTTGCCAAACGTGGTGTTCCCCTAGACCTAGAGGCGATTTCTGCAGCTCCCTGCTCATCAACCTCAACATCAAGAATATTTGCCGAACGCATGACAATGGTTTGAAGCTCAGGAATAGTGTAGTAATCAAGACGATAAGAAATACCAAATCGATCACGCAATGGTCCTGTAAGAAGTCCTGTTCTAGTAGTTGCGGCTACAAGTGTAAAGCGTGGAATATCAAGTCTAATTGATCTTGCTGCAGGGCCTTTACCAATAACAATGTCTAGGAAGAAATCTTCCATAGCAGGATATAAAATCTCTTCTACCTGGTGATTAAGCCTGTGAATCTCATCAACAAAGAGGATATCTCCCTCTTCAAGATTGGTAAGAATTGCAGCTAAGTCTCCTGCACGCTCAATAGCAGGACCAGACGTTGTATGAAGTTTTGAACCCATCTCTCCCGCTAAAACGCCAGCAAGAGTGGTCTTTCCAAGACCTGGAGGTCCTGAAAAAATAACGTGGTCAAGAGGTTCATTGCGACTCTTTGCAGCCTCAATAAGAACGCGTAAATTAGATTTCACGCGTTCCTGACCAAGATACTCATCAAGTGTTTTTGGTCGTAAATTTCTATCTTGTTCTAAGTCTTCTGCCTGTAAACCGCTAGAAACTACACGCTGAGACGTATGGCCAGGAAAGGGTGCCGGCGTAGACGACGATTCAAAAAGGTTATCTGCATCTGCTTCCCACATTAATTACCACTTCCCAGGCGCCTTAGAGCATAACCAATAGCAGCTTCAATTGTAATAGCATTAGCCTCTTCATAGCCCTCAAGTGCAAGAGTTGCTTCTTGAGAAGTAAAGCCCATTCCAAGAAGAGCCTCAATTGCTTCTGATTCGACTGAAGTAGCAACAGCTTTTGAAACAGAACCAAAATCTTCAGGAGACGTAAGACCAACAAGCTGCTTAAGCTCTACATCTTTTGCGAACACATCAGAAAGTTCAATTACTAAACGCTCTGCCTTCTTCTTACCAAGACCAGAAACACTCTTCAGACGATTGCCGTCATTAGTAGTTACAATAACCGCCAACTGCTGTGGAGTAAACGTTGAAAGAACAGAAAGAGCAAGCTTGGGACCAACACCAGAAATAGCGCGTAAGCGATCAAAAAGCGCACGCTCTTCTCGCGAAGCAAATCCAAAGAGCTCCATTGAGTCTTCTCTAACTACCATGCGAGTTAGAACAGTAACGCCCGCCTCTCCTGCCTGTGGCAAAGCTGCGGCTGTTGAAGCTGATATTCCAAGCTCATAACCAACGCCATTTACGTCAAGCACAACAACTGAAGGAGTAACGGATACAAGCGTGCCCGTAAGCTGGACAATCATAGTTGTATTCTTCCCTTTCCAAGCGAGGTAGTTCTTACAAGATTAGCGTGACAAACTGCAGCAGCTAAAGCGTCAGCCGCGTGATCTGGATGAGGCTGATGGTCCAAGCACAATATATTTTGAACCATATACATAACCTGCTGTTTATCAGCAGCTCCCGTACCGACAACAGCCTGCTTTATCTGCATTGGAGTATATTCTCCAACCGTAAGACCCGCTTTAGAACAAGCGACAATAGCAGCACCGCGAGCATGTGCAGTAGGAATAGCAGATTTAACGTTTTGTCCAAAGTAAATGCTCTCGATAGCGAGGGCTTCTGGAGAGAACTTTTTAATAACCTCAACAATCTGGTCATATATTCTTCCTAGACGCGTATCTATTGGTTCATCTGCAGTTGTGGTGATGCACCCATAGGCACGTGCACGGCATTCAGAGCCCCTTGTCTCTACAACTCCCCATCCAGTATGAGCAAGACCAGGGTCTATTCCAAGAATTACCATTGCACCTCCTAATATAGAACGTTAGTTCTATATTATCATAGAGTCTTTGGAAATGATGCAACTAATTTTCTGAGAACGGACCTCTCCATGATTTGGGGTTAACCATGCCAATGCCAATCTGTGCGTCAGTTCCCTCTGCAAGTTCTCTCAAGAGCTCAAGCATATCCTTAAAGCCCTCCTGGGTCTCTGTGGGATCCACTGATAGTTCTGGAAGATGAAGGGAAGCGCTCTGAGCTTCTCGCAAGGAGTTTCGCAGTGATTCTACAAGCTCTGATTCAGAAGCCTTGGTGTCTCTAATTCTATCCTGCCAGACAGAAGCATGTGGTATCTGAGCATTAGTAAGACTCTTAGAGGACATCTCTAGAACTTCGGTGGTGTTTTGGCGATCTTTCTGCCGTGCGTGAAGCATGGAAATAATAGCCTTAACCTCATCAACCTTACCCATTTCCTCAACAATGGCAGAAATGCTCTTGTTCCATTCCAAATAACTTGCAAGCACGTAATCGACAAACTCGATGCGTTCCTGTGGTGTTGGCGCAGCATTTTCTAGACCATCAGATACAACCTCAGAAATATTGTCCAGAATTGCATGGTCAATAGCTGGCGAGAAAGTATTTCTCACCTTAGCAAGGTCAACAATGTCTGCATGATACATATCTCCGAGCGGCCACAGAGAGTGTGCGCTAGAAATCGCTGTTCCCTTAAGGGCAAGAATAGTTCTATCGGCAGTCTCAAGCGTCAAATAATTATGCTGGTCAGCATAGGTATAGCCATAGGCGCTGATCAACTTTGAATCAGTTACTGTCGAGAAAAACGCTTTATCGATGTCAATCTTATGCACTCGAAGCTTTGTAGCAAGTAACTCCGCTGCACTTATAGCGCGGAAATCCTCATTTGGAAGAAGCATTGCATGCACACGCATAGGACCCAAAGCATCTGAGGCAAGTGCCAAAGTAACCAGTGAGTTAAGCGAACCATCAACCGCAATAAAAGCACCGTTAAACCCAGATTTCACCGTATAATCGCGTACACCTGTTGCCAGTACTCCCCAGGTAGTTAAAGCGCTGTTGTAGACACCTGCAGTATCTTCTCTATCAAAGTTTTCAATAGTGTCTTGATCGACGTCACACACAACCAAATCTTCAGAAAACGATGAGGCTTGTTTGACCAAATCTCCTGAAGGAGATAAAAAGAAACTTGATCCGCAAAAGACCTGGTTACCATAGGCACCAACAGCATTTGCAGCAATAAGCCAACTATCAAATTCTTCGACATCACTTAGGTAACGACTTTCAATGACTGCCATGCCCATTGCGGAAGAGGAATCATCAACAGCAAATCCAAAATATGGCAGGTAAATCACAGCATCTAATGAGTCGTCGACATCTTGCCAAGCATCCAAGTCCTCATAGGTAAAAGCAATACCAAAGGTCAGGCCCCCAGCATCAAACTTTGCAAGCTCAAAGGTATTCTCGTCAGGCGTTTGCATAGAGCTCCCGGAACGAGCTAAAGCACTCATGTGCGCAATTTGTGCGGTAAGTTTAAGCGGAGTTACGGCACCATTTCTAACGAGAAGAGCCTCGCTAGCTGCGTTTCCATCAAATTCTGTTACTACGGGAACCAAAGCTGCAATAGGGAGTTTTTCTGAAAGAGAACTGATGACCTCAGAGAGATCAGCAAATAGCCCTTCGATATCAGCTTCTGGTACGCTTAACAGTCCGGTTAGCGTTGGAGCAGGGTAAATGATGAGCTCAGCGCCTTGTTGTTGGGCTCTTTGAGCATATTCCAGCATAGTTTGAGCGGTAAACTCAAAGTCTCCGGCTTGGGTATTCATCTGTGCAACTGCTATACGCATAACGTTCCTATCATGACGTGCTTTGTTCCTTTTTACCCAAAATTAGATCTTTGTAGTAATAAGAAACGGAGCCGCAGGTAGCAGCTCCGTTTCAATTCACAGATTAGCCTTGCTTGTTGAATAAGCAACCAGTCTTAGAGAGATACCTTCCAAAGACCGTGAAGGTTGCAGTACTCATAAGCCTCAGCCTCAACGCCCTCCTCAAGGGTGAAGGTAGCAACTGGCTCCTGGCCAGGCTTAAGCTGTGCGAACTGAGCGCCGTTCTCAGAAACAAGAGCAATAAACTCAATGTAGTGCTCATCGAGCATTGGGTGAGCAACCTCACCTACGCGAACGGTAACGGTGTTGCCCTCACGAGTAACAAATGGAACGTGCTTCTCAGCTGCACCGTCAGTTACGCCAGCCTGGAGAAGCTCAAGGTCTGCTGTCTCTACGTTGCCTGCGACACCGTAAACAACAGCGCCTGTCTTCTTGTTACGATAAAACTTTGCGTCGATCATTTTTTCTCCTCTCACGACATCCGAAGATGTCAGAATTTCTTAATAAGTGCTACTTAAATAGTAACAGTTATTATTTAATACTATCCTTCCAATTTGAAAATGACACAATCTAAACAATCTGTGCATATCCGCCTTGACCGATAAAATCTTTGAGCTCAGTTAAAAGAACCATACTGCGACCGTCAATTCTGGTTGGAATTTCCATACGCATGACGTCACCCATATCAGTCTCTACCCTGATTTCAATACAATCCATGCCGGGATAACGCGAGAAGATCTGGCTGAGTGTTTCAATGACATGCCTTTCAAGCTGGGATGCAGGCATGTGGACGACAAGGGTCTTTGGTGTATTGTTCACGCCATTAAGCTCAATTGCATTAACTTCCTGGGCAATTACCTGGTCTCCTCTATCAGAGCGTTCAAGCTTGCCAAGAACAGAAATAAAGATATCGCTCTGACTCTCACCCGTCTCTGGATCTACATCACCCGCAAGTAGTCTTGCAGCCTTCTTGTAGAGCTTAGGGAACATGACAATAGTGACACTACCCTCCATGTCTTCGAGCGTAACAATTGCCATTGGATCGCCGTTTTTAGTAGTGCGTTTTACAACATTGGTAACCATGCCCGCAAAGCGAATAGGCTTGCCCTCAGGAACCTTGAACTGCTGTGACATAGCACCATTGGGAAGCTGAACCTCAACATTTTCTTCGATTTCTGCTAAAGCATAGTCTCTACTCTTAGCAAGGGCGTATTCATACGGACGAAGTGGGTGGTCAGAAACGTAAATACCCAAAACCTCATACTCTTTTGTGAGCTTGAATCGCCTATCCCATTCAACGCCATCTGCCTCTGGGACACTATCGCTAAAACCAGAGCCCTCAACTTCTGCAAACATATCAAACATTGAGAACTGGCCAACCGCCTTGTCTTTTTGCCGCTTGGTAGCGGCATCAATGATGTTTTGTGGATTATTCTTATCCACAAAACCCATCATCTGCATACGGGTATAGCCCGTTGAATCAAATGCTCCTGCCTTAATAAGAGCTTCAACAACATTGCGCTTGGCCTGACTTGCATCTACGCGATCAACAAAATCGTGGATATTGGCAAACGGACCGCCTTTTTGACGCTCAAGCATAATGGCTTCACCAACGCCAGCACCCACGCCACGAATACCTGCAAAGCCAAAACGAATACCTTCTTTGGTGGCCGTAAAGTCTTTACCGGACTCGTTAATATCTGGTGGAAGAATCTTAATTCCCTCATGACGACAAGCGCTAACGTAGTGGACAATCTTATCCGTCTTGCCCATGTAAGAGGTAAGAACTGCTGCCATAAACTCATGTGGATAGTGCGCCTTAATCCATGCAGTTTGCATAACGAGAATGGCGTATCCAGCTGAATGGGACTTATTGAACGCATAGGATGCAAACTCAAGAACATCGTCCCAAATATTCTCTGCAACGGAACGGTCAAATCCATTACGAACTGCGCCGTTTTTCCAGTGAGCTTCCATGGTCTCATCAGTTCCGTCATCCCAGTGCTGGACAACTTCCTGCATGAGCTTAATTTTCTTTTTAGCTACCGCTTTTCTGACCTTGTCAGACTCGCCCGCGGTAAAGCCAGACATCTTCATAGAAATCTGCATAACCTGCTCTTGGTAGACCATAGTTCCATAGGTTTCTTCCAAGATGTCATGAAGGCGTGGATCGTAATCTTTAACTTCTTCTCTGCCGTTCATTCGATTGATATAACTGGTAACCATACCGGCATTAAGAGGACCAGGACGATACAGAGCGATAAGTGCGACGATGTGCTTATATTCTGTTGGTCTCATGCCCTTGATGGTTGCAGTCATGCCTGCAGACTCAACCTGAAATACACCAGCAGTTCTACCTTCTCTAAGAAGTCTATAGATTTCTGAATCAGTAAACGGAATGTTATCTACATCGATATCAATACCGTAGTTATCTTTCACGTTTTTAATTGCACGAGAAATAACGGTTAGGGTTCTCAGTCCCAAGAAGTCCATCTTAAGAAGACCCATATCTGCAACAGAATGGCCCTCGTACTGGGTAATCTCTACGCCACCCTTGGTATCAACCTTGGTAGGAACGTGGTCATTTACCGGTGTTGGAGCAATCAGAACTGCACAGGCATGGACGCCCTCACCACGATGTAGGCCCTCAATAGACAAGGCGGCGTCTATGATTCTTCTGGCATCAGGGTCATTCTCGTACGCTTCTTCAAAGTCAGCAGAATACTGGTCAGCACCCTTTTGTCCCTCTTTACCCTTACGCAGCACAAACTTAAGATGCGCATTTGGGTCTCCAGGAATCATCTTGGAGAGTCTCTGACCCATATAGACAGGATAGCCCAGCACTCGACATGCATCATTTATTGCTTGCTTTGCTTTGATGGTTGAGTACGTAATAACGTGAGAGACACGCTCAGATCCGTAAATCTGTCGGACGTGCTCTACAACCTCAAGACGACGCTCATCGTCGAAGTCCATGTCAATATCGGGCATCTCAGAACGTTCTGGAGACAAGAATCTCTCAAACATGAGGCCGTTCTCAAGAGGATCAAACGAGGTAATATCCATGGCATATGCAACAATAGCACCTGCCGCAGAACCACGACCCGGCCCTACGCCAATACCATTTTCTTTTGCCCAGCGGACATACTCTTGAACAATTAGGAAGTAATCCGCAAAGCCCTTTTTACAAATAATCTCATACTCATATTCAAAACGCTCTTTAACGTTAATCTCATTGATAACAACGTTTTGCCAGTCATCACCGTAACGCCTAGCAAGACCAAGCTCGCACTCTTTTCTAAAGCGCTCTTCAGAGGTTTCTCCTTCTGCCAAGTCAGGGAACTTTGGCAGATACATGTGAGTCCAGTCCAGCTCATAGTTGCACTTATTTGCGACCTCAATGGTGTTCTCAATAGCTTCAGGACACCACGAGAAGATCTGGCGCATTTCTTGCTCGTTTTTAAGATAGAACTCACTGCCCGTCATGCGCTTACGGTTCTCATCATCAACACGAGCACCAGAACCAATACAAGAAGCAATGTCTTGCACGCTTGCATCTTCTTTGGTGAGATAGTGATTGTCATTAGTAGCAACTACTTTAATACCAAGGTCATGGCCCATTTTTACAATACGCTCAGCAAGGGTTCTATCGGTGTAGCCACCCCAGCTTGGATCAGACAGACCGTGATCTTGAATTTCTAGGTAAAAATCATCCCCAAAGATATCTTGATAGATTTTTGCCCAACGCTCTGCCTCTTCTGGACGACCCTCAAAGAGCATGCGGGGAATAATGCCAGAAACGCAGGCCGAAGTGCAGATAATGCCCTCGTGATAGCGCTTAAGCATCTCAAGCGTAGTGCGAGGCTTGTAGTAGAACATTTCTTTTGAGCCAGCCTCTGACATCATCTTCATGAGGTTGACATAGCCGGTCTCATTTTTTGCGAGCAAAATGAGATGATAACGAACCTGTTTAGTTCCCTTCTCAATGCAATCATCAAGAATAAAATAAGCCTCACAGCCAAAAATTGGCTTAATAAGTGGAGATGGTTTATTAGCTCTTACAGCCTCAATATCATGTGTTTGATTCCAAATTTGAAGATCAGAGGCCCACTGAGCATGTACTTTATCGTGTTCTTTTGCATCTGGAGCATCCGCAACAGGCTCCTCTAGCTCCCAACCCTTCTCAAAACACTCAACGTCACGACACCACTGACCATAGTCTTTAAGACCCTCATTGTATTTACGACATGCAAGGTCAAAATCAGGAATTCCAAAGAGATAGCCATGATCAGTAAGAGCGAGTGCAGGCATGCCAAACTCTACAGCTTTATCAACCATGTCAGAGACACGGCTTGCTCCATCAAGAATAGAAAAATCGGAGTGATTGTGTAGGTGAACAAATGCCATCTTCTTCTACGCTCTTCTCTCTTTACTTTAAAATTTGTTCTTTTACTAAGAGTACGTAATTTCTTTGTATAGTGTAGCCGATTCGCCAGACAATAACTACTAATACAAACATATGTTCTATCTGCTCTTGCTTCTATTATCCCTGGTAGATTGAGTGAAAATATTTTCTCGCCAATTTTTCTGAGCACGTCATTCACGTATGTTCTAAAAAATAATTTTTTTGAAAGTTGTTATGTAAATAAAAGTTTCCAACTGGTAACTCTTCGTCTAGAGACTCCTTAATTGGGAATATAGTTTTTGTGTTAAGTAACCTAGCTAAGGAGATCACATGGATCTGATGAAAAGTATTTCCTTCGATGACATCGCAGCAGCTCAGAAGAACTTTGAGTCTGACCGCGCTCACGCAGTAGCTAAAAATGCTGCCACCAGCGCTGGCGTTAGAAAGGCTGCTCGTGTACCAGAGGGCGTTGCCCTTAATCCTCTTACTTTTGATGTTGAGGTAAAGCAGGGTGAGCGTACCAACCAGAAGCGCTCTGGTCGTTGCTGGATGTTTGCATCGCTCAATACGTTTAGATACCGCATCATTAAGAAATATAACCTCTCTACCTTTGAGCTTTCCCAGGCATATCCACTGTTCTGGGACAAGATGGAGAAGTCTAACTGGTTCCTTGAGAACATTCTGGACACCCTTGATGAGCCTCTAAACGGCCGTCTTGTTTCCTTCCTGCTCACCGATCCAATTGGTGACGGTGGCCAGTGGGACATGTTCAAGAGCCTTGTTAAGAAGTACGGCGTTGTGCCAAAGAGCGCTATGCCAGAGACTGCTAACTCTTGCAACACCCACGAGATGGACGCGTACCTCACCCGCTATCTTCGTAGTGCTGCAAAGCGTCTTCGTGAGACCGCAACAGCTGGCGAGTCCCTTGAGTCTCTGCGCGAGATGAAGAAAGAGATGATGGAGGATGTCTACACGCTACTGGTAACTTGCCTGGGTCAGCCTCCTGTATCTTTTGAGGCACGCCTACGCGATAAGGACGATAACCTTGTTCTTTCTGGCACCTTTACCCCTCAGGAGTTCTTCGCTGAGACTGTTGACATGAACCTTGATGATTACATCTCAATCATCTCTGCACCAACCGCAGATAAGCCTTTCAACCACACCTACACCGTTTCTCGCTTAGGCAACGTTGTTGAGGGTGGCGGCGTTCGTTACCTCAACCTTGAGATTCCTGAGCTTAAGCGCCTTGCTGTGGCTCAGCTCAAGGATAATCTGCCTGTCTGGTTTGGTTGCGATGTTGCTCAGTCCTACCTTCGCGAAGAGGGCATCATGGACACCCGTGCGCTTGACGTTGACGGCCTCTTTGGCTTCCCTGTTGAGGGCGCACTTGACCGTGCTGAGCGCCTTGACTACGGTGAGTCTCTGATGACTCACGCAATGGTTCTTGAGGGTGTTAACTTTGACGCAGAGGGCAACACTACTCTTTGGAAGGTTGAGAACAGCTGGGGTAAAGATCACGGTCGCGATGGCTTTGACACCATCTCTGACCCTTGGTTTGACGAGTACGTCTACCAGATTGTTGTTGACAAGAAGTACCTCACTCCTGAGCAGCTCAAGACCTTTGAGACCGAGGAAGCAACCGTCCTCGAGCCATGGGACCCAATGGGCTCCCTTGCAACGCTTCGCTAAGGCACAAACCATCTGGCGAGAAGATCGATCTTCTCGCCAGGTTTTTTCTAAACGCTACAAACAAAAGGAGCCGCAATGGCTGATCAGACCGTAAATCCACAGTGGGCAAACGAGGAAACCGCTGCATTTAGCGTAGACCGTGCTAACCGCGTTGCTCGCAACTCCGTAACCTCTATGGGTGTTTCCGCAGCTGCTCGCGATATCACCACCATGCGTACCTACGCTGATACCTACGGTGTTGCTGTTGCAAAGACGGGCGACGTCACTAACCAGCGTCAGAGCGGTCGCTGCTGGATGTTCTCTTCTTTCAATGTGCTTCGCCAGGAGGCAATCAAGAAGCTTGACGTTGATACCTTTGAGTTCAGCCAGGCATATGGCATGTTCTACGACAAGCTTGAGAAGGCAAACTCTGCACTTGAGTACATCATTCAGACCGCTGACCAGCCAACCGATTCCCGTGTTGTCAACACGCTTCTGACCGAGGGTATTGGCGACGGTGGCTACTACTCATTTGCCATGAGCTTGGTTGAGAAGTACGGTTTGGTTCCTAAGGATGCCATGCCAGAGACTGCTTGCTCCAAGAACTCTACACAGATGGATGAGCGCATTGACCGTCTGTTCAGAAAGAGTGCTGGCGAGCTTCGCGCAGCATACGCAGCTGGCAAGTCTCTGGATGAGCTCCGCACACTTAAGCAGGAGCAACTCAAGGGCTTCCACCAGATTCTTTCCGTCTGCCTTGGCGAGCCACCTCTGACCTTTGACTTTGAGTGCAAGGTTGGCAAAAACGCACAGGTAGATAAGGCAAAGCTCTCCCCTGTTGAGCCAAGTAAGGCTTCTGACAACAAGGACAAAAAGGACGGCGAGAAGGACGAGGAGGGTACACAGATTCTTCGTGACTTTAGCATTACTCCTCTTGAGTTTGCTGAGCGTTATTGTGGTGTAGACCCTCGCGGCTTTATCCAGCTCATCTCTGTTCCAAGCAAGAAGTATCCTTATGGCAAGGTGTATCACCCAACTTTCATCGATACCGTTTTAGGTGGCATTAAAACTCGCCTCTTAAACGTTGAACCAGAGGTTCTTGAGGCAGCTACCATTGCTTCTTTGAAAGATGGTAATCCTGTCTGTATGGCCTGCGACGTTATGCAGGAGTTCCCTCGCCACAATGAGGACTTCAACTACGTCCTCTCAACCGACACCATGGATTACAACGGCCTCTTTGGCGTTGATTTTGACATGGATCGCGCCTCAATGATTGAGAACTATGAGACTTCCCTTACCCACGCAATGACCTTCCAGGGCGTTGAGCTTGATAAGGACGGTAAGGCTAAGCAGTGGCGCATTGAGAACAGCTGGGGTAAGGACTCCGGTAAGGACGGCTACCTCATCATGAGCGCAGACTGGTTCCGCCTCTACGGCGGCGAGGCTGATGTTCGTCGTCAGTACGTTCCAGAGGACTTGCTCAAGGTTTGGGACGAGGGTGAAGATGTCCAGATTGATTTCTGGGAGAACCTTGGCTACTTCCTTGGTGGCCGTAACCGCAAATAAGGTACACGCAATCAAACCTGTTAAAAACGCACATAAAAGCACCTATGGCCGGTACAGAATTTTCTGTGCCGGCCATATTGGTCTATACTGAAAAAAGCTTAAGCTTATTTAGGAGACTCTCATGAAATACATTTCAAAAGAGCGTGTCATTTTACGAGCTGCAATCTTAGTGCTCTTTTTATTAATTTGGTATTGCGATTCAAGAGGTATGCTGCCAGAAAATGGTCGCGTTATCCTTACCATTCTCTTATTTGGTATTTTTTGGTTTATTGAAGCTAGATTTATTAAACCAACTAGAACAGATCAAAACGCGCCGCGGAGACCTCGGCTGTAATCTTTCCAGCACTGAGCTCTGTCAGCGCATCCGTGAACGCCGCTTCTTCTCCGCACCTAAAGTCTATGGCGAGAAAAACATCCGCTCCAAACTCTGCCGTTATAACCTTGCCGCCGGTATCTGAGACCAAGCGCTGAATCTGCTCATACAGGTTATACGGAGCCGACAACTCCACCCTCACAACTTGCAGCATTTCCTGAACAGCAGATGCTTCCTCTGCAGCAGTCAAAGCCTCTTGAGTTGCTGCCGTATACGCACGAACAAGTCCACCAGGACCCAAAAGCGTTCCGCCAAAGTAGCGCGTGACAACACAGCAGACGTTCTTAAGCCCCGCTCCGCGCAATACCTCCAGCACCGGCATGCCCGCCGTTCTAGAAGGCTCTCCGTCGTCAGAGGCACGCTCTGTTCCGTCCTCCAAGATCCATGCGGGCACGTTATGGCGAGCGTTATAATGCTTCGCTCTTACCGTGGCGAGAAACTCTTGCGCTTCTGACTCTGTCTCTACATGACAAAGCTGGGCTATGAAGCGGCTCTTTCTGTCTTCAAAGAGTCCTTCCGCAACAAAGTCCAGCTTGATTGTCTTGTAGGATGTGTCAGACATGGAGCGCGTATATAACCGAGTTATGCGAGTACACAGACCTTCTCGCCAGCAGAAACTGGCTGGTCTGCAGCAGCAAGAATCTCTACGTTGCTATACTCGCTAGAGTTAGTGATAGCAAGAATGACTACCTCAGGATGGCCTGCATCCTTGACCTTATCCAGGTCAAAGGTCATCAGTGGCTGACCAACCTCAACGTGCTGATCCTGCTCAACAAGGGCGGTAAAACCGTCACCCTTCATCTCAACCGTATCAACGCCTACGTGAATCAAAACCTCTTCGCCAGAATCGGCAGTAATTCCAAAGGCGTGAACAGTTGGAGTAGTTGCGGTAATAGTGCCCGAAACTGGCGCATACACAACACCCTCAGAGGGCCAAATACCCAGGCCTTGACCAAGCATGCCACCTGCAAAAACAGGATCGGGAACGTTCTCTAATGCAACAGCTTTTCCACTTGTTGGCGCATAAATTGTTTTAGCAGTGTAATCAGAAACAACAAGAGCCTCTGGGGCAGCTTCCTTGGAAGATTTCTTGAAAAGATCAAAGAGTCCCATGCTAGTCCTTTCGTATGTAAGCCTATCCATCATAGCAGCATTCAAAGAGGCTGCCGTTACTTTTCATGAATACGACGTGCCAAAATCACACCCTTCTCGCCACTCAGCGTATGGCGAGAAACCCACACCCTCGCAACGTCTCATTTACTTGGAGATTATTTGACTTCGGAGCTTCTAGCCTTATGAACGTGATACAATCGCCCATGCAAAGTGGACCAGACAACCGCGGAGCGCCCGTCCAACTAATTGGAAGGGTGCTATGAGGAAAGTCCGGGCTCCACAGGGCAGGATGCTGGCTAACGGCCAGGCGGGGTGACCCGACGGAAAGTGCCGCAGAAAAGAAGACTCTCACCTGCGCATTCGCGTAAAGAGAAAAGCTGAAACGGTAGTGTAAGAGACTACCAGCATGCTGGCAACAGCGTGGCTTGGTAAACCCCATCCGGAGCAAACGCAAATAGGAGCGCTATGGTGTGGCCCGCACTGCGCTCGGGTTGCGCGCTAGAGACCAGCAGCAATGTTGGTAGTAGATAAATGGTTGTCCGCGACAGAACCCGGCTTATACGTTCACTTTGCCTATTGAATGCAAATCCCCCGTATGATTTCTGTGCGGGGGATTATGATTCTGCAGCGTGTTAGCGTCGGCTTTTATGCCTGGCCCACAAAATAGCGCAGCTTTAATATGTCTCGCTGAAGAATCGCCATGTTCCTAATCAAGATAGACAGGCAGCTAGGGATCGTACTGCTTGATATGCATCTCTGTGCATAAACTTCATCTAATATGCTTGAAAATGAATAGTGTCATATAAAAGATTTAACTATAGGTAAATTCCGCACCTAAGGAACACACTTAAGTCAGATATTCTGCTCAGATGCGGGCATTTTACACATCTAATGACGATAATCTGCGCGTTTGAGGTATTTTCAGCGTCATGTATACGTCTTTTTAACAGATTATCCGACTTAGGTGTGTTTTGAACTGCCTCCTATTTCTCGTGTCCAAGAAATGGGAGGAAATTCAATTTCTGTGCGGGGGATTATCTTGTACGAGGTCATTTTTAGCAAGATATTGTCTGGACAGTTATACACGTTGCAAAATCACATAGCGATTAAGATTATTATCTTTGCCATCCGCACTAAATTGCGCACAAACGTGCACGTCAGAGCCAAGGCTTCCAAGAAGCTCATCAAGCTCCTCTTGCGAGAAATGATGACAATAGCGCCAGGTATTGGCCTTATCTTGCCAGCCAATCAGATAGTCATGCTCCTCAAGTTCTGATGCATCTATACCCAGCGCATGCAGCCCTTGAGCAGTGGTTTTTTGAGCTTTAGCAGCAAGTTTTTGGCTGTTCATAAACTGCCAGAAAGAAACGCAGACAAAACCGCCAGGTTTTGTTTTCTCTAACAGAGTGCACAGAAGCTCGGTCCTCTTCTTTGCGCCAGGTACATGATGTAAAAAGCCAAACGCAACCACTAAATCACAGGCCGGAACAGTCAGACGCGAAGAAAGCGTGTTGTCAAGCAGACTCTTTATCACATCTAATTCAATAAATGCCAGCTCAGAGATATGAGTGTCTGCCTCACCACTCTCTACCAGTGGCTTGCAATTATCTACAGCAAAATACTTTGCAGGGACAATCCCTGCCTCATCGCGTAAAAAGCGAGCAAAGCGCAGATTGCCGCAACCCACATCAAGTACAGAGGGTTTCTCGCCAGATAAAAGCTGAGGCATGACTTCCAGGCACTTCTGCCATCCCTGCCAAGGCATTTGTCGTGTGGCCGAGAAACTTTGCGTCTGCTGAGCGTAAAACTCAGAGGTTACGTAGCTCAGCTGCTCAGCGGTAGATGTGCTGATAGATTGCGTATATGTTCTGTTTGAAGAAGTTTCCATACACAGATTTTACGTCATCGCCTTGCTCCCAAAGGTCAGAAGCTCACCTTATTGCCTATACTGTTTGTATGGATGAACTCATTTTGGACATATTGAAGCAGCTTAGAGATGGCTCACAAGGTGCTCTTGATACGCATCAGCTTGAGATGCTCATTAACTCGCACAACAGCGGAATTGACTCTAGCACCCACAGTACAGAGCGCGAGAAACTCATTCCTAAAAGAGCAATTCTCCCCTATTTTTTGCAGGTCAAGCAGAACAATGATGAGCTGTGGCAATTGTGGAATGTGACGCCTGAGTTGGAAGAAAGGTTTATCCGCTCTGTACGTATGAAGCCTCGTCGCACCGCTTCTGGCGTGGCTACCATTACCGTGATTACCAGGCCGCATACCTGCTCAAGTAATTGCATCTATTGCCCGTGCGATCTGCGTATGCCTAAAAGCTACCTTGCTAACGAGCCTGCCTGTCAGCGCGCTGAACTCACGTTTTTTGATCCATACGTACAGGTTGCAGCTCGTCTTCAAGCGCTCCATCAGATGGGCCACTCAACCGACAAAGTAGAGCTTATAGTGCTCGGTGGCACCTGGAGCGATTATCCAGAGAGCTACCAATACTGGTTTATCAAAGAGCTCTTCCGCGCACTCAACGAGTGGCCAAACTCTCCTAATCACATCAAGGAGCGCCTGAATTGGTACACCTCGTTTGGCTTGCAGAACTCTGAAGATGCTCTCTCTTCCTTTGTTGCTGAACAGCAGGCGGCTGTCTTTGATGATACTGCCACGTATAACCAGGCTTTTCATAAGCTCTACGACACTAGTCAGCCTCACCAAAACGCGTGGTCTCAGATGCAAAGTGCCTATGATGAGCTGGTAGAGCAACAACACGTTAATGAAACAGCTGCTGCTCGCGTGGTTGGCCTTGTAATAGAAACTAGGCCAGACACTATTACTCCCGATAACCTTCGCATGTTTAGGCAGCTTGGGTGCACCAAAATTCAAATTGGCATTCAGAGCACACGCCAAGAAATCCTTGACGCAAACCAGCGTCAGATGAGCGTTGCCCAAATTAAACGAGCGTTCTCGCTGATTCGCTTGTACGGATTTAAAATTCACTCTCACCTGATGGTTAACCTGTTAGGCGCAACTCCTGAAGCAGACAAACAGGACTTTAAAACGTTTGTCACAGATCCAGGATTTCTCCCTGACGAGATTAAACTCTACCCCTGTGCACTGGTATCTGGAACGCAATTGGTCCAGAAATACCGTGAGGGTGCATGGCAGCCATACACCAAAGATGAGCTGGTAGACGTGCTTGTTCAAGACGTGCTTGCAACGCCTCCATACGTGCGTATTTCTCGCATGATTAGAGACATTAGCGCCACCGATATTCTGGTGGGAAACAAACATACCAACCTTCGTCAGATGGTTGAGCAGGAACTTACCTCTGAAGATGTTGCAAGCCGCGTGCAGGAGATTCGCTTTAGAGAGATTAACCAGCAGCAGGTAAGTGCCGCAGAACTTACCCTTCAAGACTTTGTTTACACTACCGCAGTCAGTGACGAGCACTTCCTGCAGTGGGTAACTGCTAACAATAAAATCGCAGGTTTCTGTAGGCTTTCACTTCCTCACTGGGACAAACTGACCGCTGGCGCATGTGATGTTACCGCCAATGAGCTGCTGGTACAGCCAGGTCAGGCCATGATCAGAGAGCTCCACGTGTACGGACAGGCGCTTTCGCTGGGCTCAGAAGGAATGTCTGCTCAACACCAGGGCTTGGGCCAAAAGCTTCTTGCCAAAGCATCATCTATCGCAGCTGAGGCGGGTTATACCAGTCTTAACGTCATCAGCTCAATTGGAACACGCGCTTACTATCGTGCGCAAGGCTTTAGCGATGCAGGTCTCTACCAGCAAAAAGCTCTGTAAAAGGTAGCCTTGCACTTCCAAGCCAGCTTTACGTGCTCACATTAAAAGTCACAAAAAAATGCCGAGAAGACCATTGATCTTCTCGGCATATTCATGAGCGCCACCCTCTCCTGGACGCGAATGAATTCTATGGAATTAACGACAAAATCTGTGAAAGATTTTTCTTGCCAAAGTCGACCTTTTGACCGTCGTTAATAACCAAGCAAGGAACACTCATGACATCGTAGGTGTCTTTAAGCTCCTTGAAGTGATTGATGTCGTAGACATCGCAGGTGACCTGAGGATTGTCCGCAGCAATACGCTGAGCAGCCACAACAACATCTGGGCACATGGTGCAAGACAGTCCCACCAAGACCTGAAGATGCGTCTTTGACTTAATAGCAGCGATGGATGTCTTATCCTCATCACTAATAGGCTGACCAGGGCCTGCGGCATTGTAGAGGCCAAGTACAAACGAAGTAAACTCATGGCCACCGGGAACTCCATGGAACGCAAGACCTGTTGGAGTACCATCCTGTGCGCAAACACGAACAACAGGAAGGTTCTTCTCGCCCGTGTCTGAAACCGTCTGAACGCTCAGCTTATCGGTCATGGAAGAAAGCTCTTCCATGTAAGCTACGAGCTCCTCAGAGACAGGCCTCTGGTCCAGCTCCAACTGAAGCACAAGCGGACGAGCCATGCGCTCAAAGACAGCGTTAAGCTGCGCCTTCATGTCATCGGTGAAGATCTCTCCGGAGTCAGAGGCACTCTTAGCCGCTGGAGCTTCAGGAGCCTCCTTCTTGGACGAGATGCGCGTGACGTTCATCTGCGGAACAAGGCCGGTCTTTTCCTGTACGCGTTTGATGTAGCGCTCCATCTCAGTAGCGGTAGTTGCCGCCTGACCGATTGCTGTTGCAACCTGGCGCAGTGGCTTCTGGCATACATCGCCCGCACCAAAAAGACCCTCACAGGTTGTTTCTTGATGCTCGTTGGTGATCAGATAGCCGTAGTCATCAGTCTGAGCCAGTTCTTTTACCAGGTCAGTCTCAGGCGCATAGCCCGCAAAGACAAAAACGCCAATGGAATCTCCATCTTCTGGAGCAAAGGTGGTCTTCTCGCCCGTCTTGAGGTTCTTGTACGTAATAGACCTGAGCGCAGAATCACCAGCAACGGATTCCACCTGTGTGTTATAGAGAACCGTAATATTTGGATTGGTGCGAGCAGCTTCAGACGACGCAGGGGCGCAGGTAAATGCCTCCTCACGCACAAGAACGGTAACGTGTTTTGCGTACTTGGTCAAAAACACGCTTTCCTCTGCAGCCGCAAAGCCTCCACCAATGACAAAGACTTCTTTGCCGGTAAAGAACTCGCCATCGCAAGTGGCGCAGTAAGCAACTCCGTGGCCCTGATAGTCCTCTTCTCCCACAAAGCCGATATGGCGTGGATGTGCTCCTGTGGCGAGAAGAACCGAAAGGCAGGGACGCTCACCTTTAGTAGTGTGAACTACCTTGACATCTCCGGACATGTCCAGGTCAGTGACTTCTGCCAGCAAAAACTCTGCGCCAAAGGCCTCAGCCTGCTTGCGCATAGTTTCTGAGAGTTCAGAACCACTAGTAGAGAAAACTCCCGGGTAATTAACGACCTCATTAGTGATAGTGATCTGTCCGCCAAAATGGTCCTTCTCGACAACTAGAACACGGTAGCGAGCGCGGGCCAGATAGAGGGCGGCGGTGAGCCCAGCTGGCCCACCGCCGATAATCACCGCGTCGTAGAGGTCTTTGACGTCGGTCATTGTAAGCTCCTAAATCTTAGAGCTGACCAACAAGGTCAAGGCTTGGCTTCAGGGTCTCAGCGCCTGGCTGCCACTTAGCTGGGCAGACCTGATCGCCGTGCTCTGCAACAAACTGTGCAGCCTGGAGAAGGCGGAGAAGCTCCTCAGCGTTACGGCCAATGCCACCAGCGGTGACAAGCTCAACCTGGATGACACCCTCAGGGTCAACAATGAAGGCGCCACGCTCAGCAAGGCCAGCATCCTCAATGAGAACCTCAAAGTTCCTTGCAAGAACGTGAGCTGGGTCAGCGAGCATTGGGTAGGTTACCTTAGAGATACGCTCGGACTCCTCGTGCCATGCCTTGTGGACAAACTCAGTGTCGCAAGAGACAGAGTAGACCTCTGCGCCAGCAGCCTGGAACTTGTCATAGTTGTTAGCAAGATCCTCAAGCTCAGTTGGGCAAACAAAGGTAAAGTCAGCTGGGTAGAAGAAGAACAGGCTCCACTTGCCCAGCGTGGACTCCTTGCTTACCTCAGTGATGTTACCGTTGTGGAATGCGTTTACCTTAAAATCACCAATTTGCTTACCAATAAGAGACATAGTCAGTTCCTTTCTGTAGGTAAAACAACTTATAAAACGTGCTACTTAGAAGTTTACTCTCTTTAACTTTTTTGTCAATAACAATAATGATTACTATTTATATCCACAAAAAGAAACAGGCCAGATTACTCTGACCTGTGAACAGTTGGTGGGCGTTATAAGATTTGAACTTATGACCTCTTCCGTGTCAGGGAAGCGCTCGTCCCCCTGAGCTAAACGCCCGAATATGTTTGCTGCTGGGGATGCAGCAAGGGATATATTACGAGAAACCCGCCCCTCTTGCAACCGTCAAACTCAATTTTTTTAGAAATTTGCAAAAGATCGGTTCGTCGCAACATTGATGGCTACGTAAATACTGTAGCCCTTGAAATGAATGACTGCCTATTAAACCTGTTTGTCTTCTACACCTCAATTATTAAAAGATAGGCAACTGGATTGTAAAAGCATACGGTCAGAAGTATTATGACAAGTCGTTCGATTGAGGGAGAAACTTATGAACTTTCTGGAATATAACAAAGACGAGAAGCTATGCTTTAATTATAAGAAATCATGCGGTCTCTGGTTAATTGTTGTAGCTCTCATCATTTTTGCAGCTACTGTAATTGGTGGAAAGCAGATTATCAATATGTCCGTATTTAGCTTTGGATATGTTGCGGCCTTCTTATCCATAAACACAAATAAGAAAGTTCTCAATAAATTTTCCGATGGTCCCTCAAGTAAGTTCCAGAACAAAGTGTCTCTATACGCTGTGATTTTCTTATTCATTCTGATGTTTTTATTAGGCGGACCATTTTTTGCAACTGAAAACTGGAGACTTATTTGGTTGGGTGCGTTAATGGCCACGGCGCTGCACTTTTTCCTCTATTACTTTGTGCACGGAAAATCGATGATTTATCTGGCAATACTCTGTGCCATCAATATTGGTATAGGTTATATTTTTCCAGACATCCCACTGACAATAACTGCCTATATTGATGCAGCAATTAAACTTGGATTTGGAATATACCTGTTCTTTTTCTCAAAGCCAACACAACAAAAATAACCTTCATCTAGAGTCCATGTGCGTCAAACGTGTCCTTAACCAAAGCCACAAGCATTGGTATAAACACAGCCACGCCTGCTAAGAGCATTGGATTATCACGCACTTCCGGAATGCCCTGTAAGAAATTCTGCAGATCATAGACAAGACCAACGGCAACGGCAATAAGAATAGGTGCCAGGATAATCAAAATAGGATTTGGTGGTTTACGCATAAGGATGCTTTCTTTTACAAGTACTGCACACGCAGCGGTCCAATAGAGCAAAGATACGTATCAAGCCACATTCTGGCTTTTCTTCCTTACTTCTTCCCTACTTCTTACGCTTAACCTTAATTTGAATGCCAGAGGTCTCTGGACGAGGTGATGTAGAAGCAACAGCGCCTTTCTCGCCATTTACAAAAGCCGAGAAACGCTGACGGAAACGATTCCACTTGTGATAGATGGGCTCGTGATCGTGAGATCTGAGACCCAAAAGCATGCTTGCTGCCAGCGTAGGAAGCAGATACTCAATAGCGCGCCAAAGTACAAAGCCTGCGGCAATTTCCTCGCCAAACATATGACCAAACAGGAAGGCAAAGCCTCCCTCAGCACCACCAGTACCACCAGGAAGTGGAATTGCCGAGGTCAAGAGCTCAAGCATTGAGCCAGATGCAAGGCAAGTCAGAAGATCTGCAGGTTGACCGAGGGCACGTAAAACAAAATATGGAAGCGCATAGAGGCAGCCAAGTTGAACCAAGGTGACCAGCAGAACAACGCACATCTCTGGAATGTTCTTTGCAGCAGTCTTAAAGCCGTTTGAGAACTCGTCTACCTGCGTGTTAATAATGTCATGCCAGTGGTCGTAACGTTTTACAATGCGTAAGCGTGAAAGCAGCCTTAAGCCCCAGTTGCCCACTGTCTTTACCATTTTAGGAAGCAGGCAAATGGCCAAGATAACTGCAACCATCACTATCTTTGCGCCAAATAAAATGATACCAATGACGGTTACATCACCAAATTGCTCGTAGAAATAATTGGCTCTGAAAATAAGCATGAGAGCCGCGAAGATACCCTCGCCTGCCTCGTACATAACAAAGCGTGTGAACTGCAGAGCTCCAGCCTGACCAACAGAAATTCCCGCACGAGTCAGGCGATAAATCTGAGCAGGAGCAGCACCAGCACCGTTTGGCGTGAGGTTCATGAAGAAGATGCCCGACGCCTCAACGCTCATCAAGTCACGAACACCAACGGGACTCTCGGGATCTGTAATAACTGAAATTACGTAGGCGAGAATACCCAGAAGATAGTAAACAAAGTAACAAAGAGCGCCAGCAATAAGCCAGCCTGTATCTACGTCTGCTAGAGCAACAACAAACTCATCAAATTGACCAGAAAAAACGATGTAGAGTGCGTACAGTATTACGACCGCAAAGAGGAAGAGGATGCTCTTTCTAACTTGACCAAAGCTCTCTTTTGCCTCTTCTACCTGCTCAGATGAAGAAGTTGGGGCAACGCTAATCTTAGGCTTTTTAGTTGAAACACCCTTAACGGTTGTAGATCCAATCTTCACCGTTACCTTCGGTGTAGATGAGGGGTGCTCGGTTTCAGACGCGCCATCTGGGCGATCCATGGGCACCTCCTTGGACTCTGGATCACAATACGTGTACAGAAAGAACACTCTTTGCAGATAAACGATGTAACCTCAAAGGGTTTCTCGCCACCTACCTGCTTTTTATTTTACATGAACCGCTCAAGTATACTCTTGTCGGCTTCAATAATGCCACCGCCACAAACTTCCTGGCCATCGTACAAAACCGCCGATTGACCTGCTGCAACAGTTTTTACCGGCTGGTCAAATTCAATAAATCCACATTGATTATCCGTGAGCGTAAACGTTACGGGAACAAGTGCGCCTGTGTGACGAGTTCTGACCACATACCTGCCATTAGCTGCAGGTTCTCCGGAAATCCAGTGCATGTCCGAGAGCTCCATACGACGAGTCCAGAGCGCTGGGCAGTTGAGGTCAGAGGTTACGTAGACCACATTCTTAAGCGTATCGGTTGCTACTACATAGCGAGCAGGACCTCCACCGATGTTCAGGCCTTTTCTCTGTCCAACAGTAAAGAGAAATGCTCCGTCATGGGTGCCAAGAATCTTGCCTGTCTCCCACTCAATGACGTCGCCCTGCTTTTTCTGGAAAGTGTCCAGCAAAAACGTGCGCAAACCAACGGGGCCAATAAAACAAATGCCGTCGGAGTCTGGCTTTGTTTCTATGCCCAGACCTCGCTCTGCACACAGAGCCCTAACCTCTGCCTTGGTGGCAATGTGTCCAATAGGAAAAAGCGTGTGTTCAAACAAGTGGCCTGGTACACGCCACAAGAAATAGGTTTGATCCTTGTGAGCGTCCACCGCACGTAAAAGTTTTTTGGTGCCCGGAACGTTCTGTGCATAGTGACCTGTTGCAACAAAATCTGCGCCCTCAGCAAAAGCACGTTCTGCAAAGGTACCGAACTTTACCGTCTGGTTGCACATAACGTCTGGGTTGGGGGTGCGACCGTGCTCATAGGCATCAAGCAGGTAATCCACAACGGTGGCCTTGTACTCGGCCTCACAGTCCCACACGTCCAAATCAATACCAAGTGTCACGCACACGCGCTCAGCATCAGCCAAGTCATCTGCCCAGGGGCACTTAAAGCCTGGCAAGTCCTTTGACCAGTTACGCATATAGATAGCCTTGACGTTGTAGCCCGCCTCAAGAAGCAAGGCCGCGGACAGCGCCGAATCAACGCCACCACTCATACCAAGGTAAACTAGTTCTCCCATGTCACTCCTACGCGAGCAGATTCCTGCTTAACAGCTTCAACGATTGCCCAAGCTGCGTACAAGATGTCGTCTTCTGTGGTAGTTCTTCCAAGTGTTAACCTGAGGCTTCCTGCTGCCACTTCTCGCGGTGCGCCAATTGCCTCAAGCACGTGAGATATTTGCATCTTTGATGCGGCGCAGGCAGAACCCGTTCCCACCGACACGCCTAAACGCTCAAGCAAAATAACCAGACGGCGAGCTTCAAGTCCCGGGAAAGAAACGTGTAGCAAGTTAGGAAGCCTTAGCTTGGCGTTCTTTGGTCCCGAGACAATCATCTGCGGGAACTCTGCGCAAAGCAGCTCCTGCAACTGATCTCTGAGGCGAGAAACCCGTTTTGCCTCGTCAGTGCGAGTCTCATCAGCAAGCGCTAAAGCACACGCAAAGCCAATGACGCCTGCGACGTTTTCCGTACCTGAACGAACGCCACCTTCTTGTCCGCCGCCGAGCACCAGCGGCCTCAAACGCACATCGTCGGAGGCCCACAAGAGACCCACCTGCTTTGGACCGGAAAGCTTTGCTGCAGAAAGCGTCAACATATCCACGCCCAAAGACGACACGTTCACACTCAAGTATGCCGCCGCCTGAGAGGCGTCTACGTGCAAATGCAGCGGACGAGTCTCCCCTGCCGCAAGCCTGCGCGAGCGCTCCTTAGCAAGCACCTGCGAAATCTCACGGATAGGCTGGATGGTTCCAATCTCTCCGTTTGCAAGCTCAATAGAAACCAGCTCAGTCTCTGGCTTGAGCGCCTTTGCAACCTGCTCTGGTTTCACGCGACCGTCTGCCTCTACACGAAGTGTCTTGTGCGAGAAAATCCCTGCGCACGCTAGAACACTCTCATGTTCAATAGCATCAACGATGACGTGCGCATCTTCAGAGACCGTTGCAAACGCCAGGTTGTTGGCCTCTGTAGCACCTGCTGTGAGCACCACGTTTCCTGGACGAGCACCAATGGCATGCGCCAAGACAGCGCGGGCACGTTCTACCTCGTCACGAACCTGGCGAGACAGAGCATACGGAGCTGAAGGGTTGTAGAACTTCTCCGTGAAGTACGGAATCATTGCATCAACTACACGTGGATCCATAGGTGTAGCTGCGGCAAAGTCCAGGTACACGTTGCCTGTTGGATGTTCTGGTTTTGCAGAAGGCATGTGCATTACAAATCCTTTGGGTTTCTCGCGGTCTTGCGGGCTTTAGGCGTACGGCGATCGGCGACTAGCTGTCGGGCGGGCCGTTGGACGGTGCTTGGTGGCTACGATTTGTCAGCCGAGTCTGGCGACGTAAACGTCATGTTCTGGAAACGAGCAGACACGAAGCTATCGTCATAGTGATTGTCTACCCATACCTCAAACGCATTTGCCGGAGGAATACCAGCGTCACGCTGCGCTTTTCTTCCCAAACATGCCACCGTCATGGAGATGTCGGCAACAAGATACACCGTAAGCAGCGTAACAAAAATTGCTTGTCTTTTTGATGTTGGTTCACCAATTTTATAGAGTGCGCGAGGCATAATGACGCGACACCAAATCAAGCCTAAGATGCCCCAGAATCCCAAGAATCGCCAGGCTATCCACTGTGTAATGGCGTCTGGAAGGTGGGAGTACGTCCACGATTCTGAGTGGAAAATCTCTTGCATTCCCCAGCCAGTCAGTTGTTCCAGCGTGCCACCAACAACAACCGAAACCAGAAAAATGACCAGGTTGTTGGCATGATGCTTGTGTAACTGATAACAAATAACCGTGAGAAACACCGCGCCAGTTCCGTAGAGCGGAGAAAATGGTCCCCAGATGAGACCCACCCTGCTCTCTGTAAGACCAGCAGTAATGAGCATCCAGATTTCTTCGATAAGAAGTCCCGCCATGCAGCCCACAATGAACAGGATAACTGTCTGGTACCAACCAAGATGTATATGATCCAAATATGCTGAGAGCTCCGCTTGCGTTGGCTTTGGCTTAGAGAACGGAGTAGTCTGGGACGCGGCCGGTGCAGTGTCTGATGCGGCGCCACTGGAAGCGTCGTTCACCACACCATCGGGAGCACAGCCTGAGGCGTTATTCGACGCTCCATTGATCTTCTCGCCAGACGAAAGCCAGCCCCAAAAATAGCGCACCACGCGAATAAAACCGCTTGCAACAAGATACACAAGGGTCAAGAGCGCTATGAGCGACGCGACAATAAAGAACATATAACCTCATTCAAAAAGTTCTTGTTCCATGATACGCCAAGTTAGATAACTTAGCAATTTACCTGCTCTTATTTATATAACGTGAAGGAAAAATACACCTCTTTAGCGCCACGGGATTCGTGACTTTTATAAAAAAGTTTGACGATTTTGGAATTGACACTTGCACTCAGTCGCAAACTTGCGTATATTATTCCTCGCGTTCGCGGGCTTAGCGCAGTTGGTAGAGCGCAACCTTGCCAAGGTTGAGGTCGCGGGTTCGAACCCCGTAGCCCGCTCCATGATTTTTCGGCCGGATTCGTTTCGGCCTTTTTCATATGGCGAGATGGCCAAGTGGTAAGGCAGAGGCCTGCAAAGCCTTTATCCCCGGTTCGAATCCGGGTCTCGCCTCCAGCAAATTGACAACCCCAGCTTCGGCTGGGGTTTCTTTTTTTGCTACGGGTGCACTTTTGTTTGAACTCTGGCTAGACGCGCCTAAAAAACACATCATGTCTGAGTAAATTCGCTCAGACATGGCGAGAAAAACCGGCAAATTGCTCAGACATGACGCACTTTTCCGGCAAATCGTTCAGACTTGGCGATAAAATCAGGCACGCCCTAGCGCATCATCTTGACCAGACGGACAATCGTGCCCTTACCTGAAGGTTTCTCCTGTATAGACACGGCATCCATAAGCAGGCGCATCAGTTTCACGCCGCGGCCGCGTTCAGCAAACTGACCGGTCTCGGGAGGCTCTTCCTCGTCGGAGACGCTAAAGCCGCTGCCACAATCCGAGACATCAATGACCACCCTGTCTGGATACGCGGAAACCGTGGTCAGCACGCCCTTCTCGCACGCGTGATCTACGGCGTTGCCAATAGCTTCGCCAACAGCAAGTTCGATATCAAATTTTTGATCTGCGGTAAACGGAAGTGCCTGCAAAAGCGCAAGAGCTCGTGATCGAGCGTCGCACATCTTGTTGGGATCAACTCTAAACGTTGTCTGAAACGATGGATGTGTACCCGGAGCCAGTGGCGTTACGCGCGATTTGGCCGCGCTAGTACTTACGGGCATGAAGTCGATAAGACCCATGCGCACCAGCGCCTTAAACGCCGTCGGCTGCACGTTGGTCAAGCTCATAAGACCACCGAGCGTCTTCATGCGGCGAACAGCGCACACAATAAAGCCCATGCCGCAGGAATCAATGTACGAGACCTCCGCCATGTTCAGCACAATCCTTCTACAGCCACTGTTAATCAGCTGCTCAATCTGAGCCTTCACGCGCGGGACTCCCCTCACGTCAAGGTCAGTGGTAACTGAAATAACTGCTATGTTTGGCTGCGTATACATACGCTTCTTTTTCCCGCACTTAAGACAAGAATTTCAGATATCTGTCTCTTTTTTGGAGAGAAACACATCTACTTGGCGAGAAGTCCGTCTAGTTGATTTTCTCATCCGAGTCAGCGCCGCCAGACATGCCAGAAACCATGCTGCCAAGCTCGTCAAAGCGCAGAGCAACCATGGCAACGTCGTCATCAAGCCTCTGACCGGTATAGCGATCGAGCGTACTCAAGAACCTGTCCAGAAGACCGTCAAAGCCACGAGGCACTTCGTCCATAATCATGTCGCGGAGTCCGGTCTCGCCAAAGAAGGCACCTTCGGGGCTTCGAGCCTCAGTGGTTCCGTCGGTATAAAGCAACAGGATATCGCCTTCATTCAATCGAACGGTGCCGTTCTTGTATTCCATGTCATGGAACGCGCCAACAACGCCCGACTGCACGTCTAAAAGCTCAGCCTCGCCCGATTGAGCGGACACTAAAATCGCAGGTGGATGGCCAGCAGAGCAGTACATAAGTGAAGAGGTGGCAAGGTCAACAATACCCACAAAGAGCGTCGCAAACGTCTCAACCCTGGAAAATCCAAGCAGAAACTCGTTCAGTGTAGCCACCATACGAGCGGGAGTTCTTCCCTCCCACGCATAGGCAGAAAGTGCCGTTTTAACTGCAGATGAGATAGATGCCGCCTCAATACCCTTGCCGGAGACGTCTCCCATGATAATGCACGCACGGCGTCCTGGCAGCTTAATCATGCTATAGAAATCGCCGCCGACAAACGCATCAGCGGTTGCAGATGAATAGATACCTTCGGCAGAGATTCCATCAACTTGCTGCAGGTCATTCTTCATACCTGACTGGAGTGCCTGCGAGATATGCTTGTTTTGCTGACTCTTTTCGGCGCCAACTGCCAGAGAATGTACCAGCAGCATTACGCGATCCAGAAAATCAAGCTCAATATCACTCAGAGGTTCCGCGTTTTCTTCTCGCAAGAAAAGCCAGGTGTGTTGCTCTCCTGCAAACTTACCCAGAAATAGTACAGCTCCCTTACAAGGCAGACCCTGTGCAGCAAGCGCGCGACTCAGCTCAGAATCAAGCTCCACCTCTTTAACTGACGCCTCTCCCTCTCCTGTCTTGAGCCCTTCAACCGTTGAGGGGAGCGCTACCTGCTTGCCACCGTCTTGCTGTGACGCCATGCCCTGCATGTTGTCCTGAGCAGCACCAAATGCCTGTTCAGCACCAAGCGCCAAAAGCGTAATGTTGCCTGTGACCTCACAGCAATCTACCGAGAAAACCTGTGCAGAGAGATCAGTACCCACCGACCTCATGACCTGCTGTAGCAGCTCTCCAGAGATCTTCTCGCCATCTGCGGCGCTGTGAAGAAGTCCTTGACGCACGCGCGCTAATGCCTCGCGAAGCGCATCTCTACGCTGCGTTCTCATGGCCGACAACGCGCCTACAAGCTGCACCGAAAGGTAATTTGCAATGGAGTCCAGAAGTCTTGCATCATCAATCAGCAGGGCACGTTTGCGCTCCCAACCTACCTCAATCAGAGCAACAATGTGGCCGCCAAACCACACGGGCACCACAAGAAAGCTGGTAAATGGGGGCAGATGACTTGCGTCAACGGTTATGACCTCGCGCGTATCCTCGTTAACCAGATTGCGCTTTTTAACTCTTCCCTGCTTAAGACTTTCCGAGTTCAAAGCCACAGTATGCAGGCGTAGTGCATGCTCTGAGTAAAACGTCAAACGCTCCAGAGAGCTGTTAAATGCAAAATAACGAGGAATCACACCGTACGAAGCGCTCTTCAGTGACTCCGTAACGCCATGAAGGTGATAGCCATCTTGCTCAGCAAGATAAATGAGCGCGCCGTCTGCCTCAACAGTCTCTGAGAGCTCTTCTAACACGCGTTCAATGAGTTGACCCATATCTTCTGAGTCAAGTGTGTCTAAAACAATCTGGAGCGCTCCTGAGAGCCTCTTATTAGCTCGACGAAGGTCCAAGACCATTCGTTCATCGTCTTGCATAGGACTCGACAGTTCACGAAGCTTAGACGCTGTCAGAACAATAGCCTGTGTAGGCGCACCAACATAATCTGCTCGAACACTCAACACCTGTGACGTTCCGTCATGAGCAGGAGCAGTAACCATCGAAGTTGAGCCATCAATTGCAAATGCCAGATCGTCTATGGAAAACGGTTTCTGTAAGTTCTCTTGATTTGCCGGGGTAAACAACAAGCGCACGTCCATGCCGGCCAACGTGCTGTCCACCGTAACAAATAAGGTTTCAGCCTCTTCATTGGCGAGAAGAACCGTGCCCTCCATATTAAAAACGATAACTGCATCGCTGGTCAGACGCAGCAACTGAGACAGAGTTGCAGCAACGGTTCCGTCGACAACCCCCTCAACACGGCGAACACTTAGTTTATTGTTTGCCACAGGCGCTCCTTACCAGCAAAGCCTAAAAACAAATCGTATAGTCTAAGTATACGAAAAAGGCGGACCTCCGAAGAGATCCGCCGAAATTCCGTGGTGTCGGAGGCGGGACTTGAACCCGCACAACCGTTAGTAGGTCACTAGCACCTCAAGCTAGCGCGTCTGCCAATTCCGCCACTCCGACTTGCTTTGCAGCGAGGGATATACTAACACATCTTCTAGCAACATTTGTGAGAAAAATTAAAAACTTTTCTCTGCGAGAAGACCTGAGTATTCCTTGCTTACTTCTGCCAACCAATGTCGGTTGAAGGAAGGTCCAGGAAGAGTGCAGGACCAAAGTTTGCAAGACCCTTCTTGCAGACGAAGCAGGATGGACCAGTGTAGACAGGAAGGTAAGAGTAAGTTGCCATGCACTTCTTCTCTGCCTCGTTCATAATCTTCATACGCTCATCAAAGTTAGCAGTAGAGACAACCTTTGCAAAGAGCGCATCGGTCTCTGCGGTACCCTGGTGACCAAAGTTGGAAGCAGACTCAGAACCGTAGAGCTGAACACCGTTGTTGTAAGAAACAGCGTTACCAGACCAGCCAAAGAGGCAGACATCCCAGTTACCAGAGGTAAGAACCTCAGAGAACTCAGAAGATGGGTGTGAGTCAAGGGTCAGGTTAATGCCAGCATCCTTGCACATCTTCTGAATTGCAGCAGCACGGTTCTTTACGTTAGTTCCGTCACCAAACATGGTGTAACCAATGGTTACCTGCTTGCCGTCCTTCTCGTAGAAGTCACCGTTAAGCTTGTAGCCTGCACCCTCAAGAGTCTTCTTTGCAGCATTTTTACGCTCTTCAGCATTCTTAAGGTTCTTAACATCATCTGGGAGGTTGTTGTCATAACCAGCTGCCCAGTAAGGCCAAAGCATGGAGCCTGGTGCTTCCTCTTTCCAGTTAACACCCTGGAAAACAATGGAAACAATGGTTGCTGGATCAACAGCCTGGCAGAATGCCTTACGGACTGCAATATCCTGAAGAGCTTCACGAGAGGAGTTAATCTCAATAACTGCAATGGAGTTACCAAGACCACGACGAACCTGAGCATCAGCCATGGTGTTGAAGTTAGAAAGAAGCTCAGCAGAACCATTTGAAGAAGTAGGACCTGCAGTGTCAACCTCACCATTTTTGAATGCATTGATGGTTGCCTGAGTATCCATCTGCTTGAAGACAAGAGTGTCAAGCTTAGGAGCATCTCCCCACCACTTTGGATTTGGTTTAAAGGTAACCTGAGAATCATCGTAAGAATCAACAATGTATGGGCCAGCACCAAGCTCATTGTTTGGCTGATTGAGGTAGCCCTTGTTGAAGAACTCTGGGTCCTGAAGCTTTGGGTGCAGAGCATAGCCAAGAATCTGCTCAATTGGATAAACAGGCTCAGCCATAGTAATAACAGCAGTCTTTGCGGTATCGCCCTGCTCAACGGACTCAATCTTGTCATAGCCGTCAGTAGAGGAAACCTCATACTTCTTGTTCTGACCACTTAGGCAAATGAAAGCAGTCTGAAGAGCGGTCCAGTCAATCTCAGTACCGTCGTTGAACTTAGCCTGATCGGTAAAGGTAAGAGTGACAACCTGCTTGCCGTCCTTATCCTCAACCTTGTACTCTTTGACGTAGTTCTTGTTTGCCTCAAACTTGCTGCCGTCAACGTTGCTACCAAAGAGGTCACGAGGGTTAATCAGACCGTGAAGGATATTCATGTAAGAAGTGTTGCCCTTGACGTTGTAGTAGTTCCACTGTGGGCCAATCTCAGTAATTGGCTGAGTGAGCGTACCACCATCCTGAATCTCATCACGAGTCTTAGGGTTGTTGTACGTCTTACCTTCCTCTGGCAGTGGAAGCTGATCCAGAGGAGTGTTTGCTGGGGAGCCGTCCTGTGGCTCAACGCCAGTTGCCGCTGGAGTGTTTCCGGGCTGAGCAGGGCCACAACCAGCAAGTCCAAGACCTGCAGCAGTAACACCAGTCAGAGCGAAGAACGAGCGACGAGAAAAACTGCTAGCCATATAATCACCCATTTCGTTAAAGGCTTACAGATGTTCACTTAACTATACGAAATTGCATATGAATACTCCATAGCGGAAACAATCCCGTAACAACCTCGTTCACTATTTGAAACATAACAAAACCCGCACGCTGTTTACGTGCGGGTTTGTAAAAATTTTATTTAAGTATTTCTACTCAGTAGCAATGTGTGTTGCTGGAACAAGCTTTCCATCCTGATAAATCATACGCTCACGGGTACGCTCAATCTTAGGATCAGGAATTGGAATAGCTGAGAGAAGAGCCTTGGTGTAAGGGTCTTGTGGATTAGTAAAGACCTCTTCAGTTTCACCGTACTCAACAATCTTGCCCAGGTGCATAACGGCAACAGTATCAGAAATATGACGAATAACTGCAAGGTCATGAGCAACAAAGAGGTACGAAATCTTCAACTGAACCTGAAGATCTTCAAGGAGGTTAATAATACCTGCCTGGATCGAAACGTCCAAAGATGCAATTGGCTCATCCAAAAGAAGAATCTTTGGGCTTGTTGCAAGAGCGCGAGCAATTGCAATACGCTGACGCTGGCCACCAGAGAACTGAGATGGAAAGCGGTCAACATAGTCTGGATTAATACCAACCAGACGCATAAGCTCGCCAATACGAGCGTTAATGTCTGCCTTATTCCATCCCTGTGCCTGAAGTGGCTCTGCCAGAACGTCATAGATAGGCATACGAGGGTCAAGGGAGCTCATTGGATCCTGGAAAATAACCTGGAGATCCTTACGAACTTCTCGACGATCTGCTGCGCTCTTAAGATCTGCAACGTTTTTACCAAGGACGGTAATCCGACCATCCTCTGGCTTCAACAAATCCATAATCTGCATCAACGTGGTTGACTTACCAGAGCCGGACTCACCAACAAGTGCCAGAGTCTCGCCCTCGTGAATCTGGAAGTTAATGTGATCAACAGCGGTCATAGTACCTTTGCTGCGTCTGACAAAGCCCTTGCCTTGAACTGGGAAAGTCTTAGTAAGATTCTCAACCTCAAGTACAACAGGGCGCTCAGAGCGAGGAACGTCAACCCATTTAGGAAGAATTGGCTCAAAGTCTGGATAAACCTCTGCATAAGTGAGGTTCTTCTCGCAAATCTCCTTAAGGTGGTGGCAAGATGCAAGATGTCCCTCAGCTGGATTTGCAGGAACGAGCAAAGGCTCCTTCTGAGAGCACTCCTCTGTTGCCATAGGACAACGTGGATTAAAAGGACAGCCAGTTGGAATAGCAGCAAGTGAAGGTGGATTACCCTTAATAGGAACAAGTCTGTGCTCTGCAGGAAGGTGTGGCTTTGGAACTGCGCCCAGAAGACCCATGGTGTAAGGATGCCTTGGCTCTGCGAACAGCGTATCAACACTTGCACGCTCAACGCCACGACCTGCATACATAACCATGATATCATCAGCAGTACCCGCAACAACACCAAGGTCGTGCGTAATCAAAACAACTGCTGCACCAGTCTCCTTCTGTGCAACTTTCAAGACATCAAGGATCTGAGCCTGAATAGTAACATCAAGAGCAGTAGTTGGCTCGTCTGCAATGATGATGTCAGGGTTGTTTGCAATTGCAATAGCAATAACAACACGCTGGCGCATACCACCAGAGAACTCATGTGGGAAAGAATCCAGGCGGTTCTCTGGGTCAGTAATACCAACAATGGTAAGAAGCTCAATACAACGTTTACGGACATCAGCCTTATTCATAGAGGGATTATGAGTAAGCAAAGCCTCTGCAATCTGATCACCAATAGTAAACATTGGAGTAAGAGCAGATAGTGGATCCTGGAAAATCATAGAAATTCTGGTACCACGAAGCTTAGACATTTCTTCATCAGTCTTGCCAATGAGCTCCTCATCACCAAGCTTAATGGAGCCGGTAACGTGAGCGTTGTCATCAAGAAGACCGATAAGAGAAAGCGCCGTGACCGATTTACCAGAACCGGACTCACCTACGATACCGAGGGTACGGCCACCCCAAAGATCAAAGTTAACACCACGAACTGCATCTACACGACCAGCCTCAGTGTTAAAGGAAACCTTGAGGTCACGAACGGAAAGAACGGGATCTCCCGTTGGTGCACCCTTAGGACCATTTGACTCAAGCAGCTCATAGCGTAGGACATCATCCATCTCTACACTTCCCTGCTTTACAGAAGTATTAGTAATGTCAGCCATTATGCACGCTCCGTTGTTTCTTCAGCAACCATGTCAGCAGAAATCTCAGACTCATCCGCTGCATCGTTATCCTCGTCTTGATCCTTAACGCTACCAGCGGCGCGAGAATATGGGTCAAATGCATCGCGAAGACCGTCACCGATAAGCTGAAGACCAACGCACACAATAATCAGGAACACAGATGGAATAAGAATCATCCATGGAGTGGTAAGCATTGCGGAAGAACCTGCGCTCAGAAGGTATCCGAGGGAAGTGTCTGGTGCCTTGATACCAAGACCCAAGAAGCTGAATGCGGTCTCGGAGTTAATACCACCGATGACAGCAAGGACTAGGTCAATAATAAGAATTGAACCGAGGTTTGGGATAAGGTGGCGCACAATGATGGTAAAGGGAGAAACACCCATGTACTTAGCGGCCCTGACGTAATCTCTCTCGCGCAGAGAAAGAGCCATGGTACGAAGCGTACGAGCACGGCCAATCCAACCAAAAGCAGTTAGGCCAAAGATTAGCATGAGCCAGCCAGACTCTCCACCAGCTGCACGAACAATCATAGCAACCAGCAAGAAGCTTGGAATGACCATCAGCATATCAAGTAGCCACATACCAATCTTCTCTGGAATACCACGTACATACGCAATAGCAGTACCAATTATCGCAGAGATGATAGTAGTCAAAACTGCGTAGCTGATACCAATGGTTAGAGAACGACCAAGACCATGAACAACGCAGGCATAAAGGTCAATACCAGCACCATCAGTACCAAACCAGTGATTAGCACTAGGACCCTGGGCAATGGCAGTAAAATCTGCGTCTTGATAGTTATGTGGAGTTAGATACTTACCAAACAGAGCGATAAGCACCATGATACCAATAATAACTAAGCCAATAACAGCAGAGCGCTGACGGAAGAAACGACGAACAATCAGGCCAGCATAACTAATACGCTTAACCTCTTTACCGTCACTCTTTGCATCTACCTCAAGCTCACGCTCAGCGTTTGTCAAACCAGCTTTATCGGAGACGTTATCTTGATCAGTGAGCTGATCAGTATTTGTAAGTTCTTCTTTAGACATGTCCGCCTCCTTAGCTCATCTTAATTCGTGGATCAAGGGCAGCAGCAAAGAGATCTGCAAGAAGTGCACCAACGAGGGTCATTGCACCAGAGAATGCTGCAACAGCAACTGCGCCATGAATGTTGTTGTTGTTAATGCAGTTAATGAAGTACTCACCAAGACCGTGAATAGCAAAGACCTTCTCGGTCATAACAGCGCCAGTGAAGATACCTGCAAGTGAAAACGCAACAGAAACAGCAGTAGGAATCAAAGAAACACGGAGAGCGTGCTTGCGGATAGCTTGCTTACGGGTAAGGCCCTTAGCGCGAGCAGTACGAACATAGTCAGCATGCATCTCATCAAGCAAGTACGTACGCTGTGAGAGGTGGTAACCAACAGAACTGATGATAGTCAGAACGATAGTTGGAAGAATAATATGCTGAAGGAAGTCAATGAGCCAGGTAAAGAAGTTGCCCGTATCACCACTGGAAAGATCAGTGACGTAGAAGATACGAGCGCCTGCCCTCGCGTTAATTTCAATGGCCGTAAAAACAATAAGAATAGCCAAAACAACGGTAGGAATAACCAGAAGTACTGATGCAACACCACTTAAGAAGCGGTCTTGCCACTGGTATTGCCGTTGCGCAGTATAAACACCCAAGCTGACGCCAATAACAACAGACAAGACAGTTGCAGGAGTCATGAGCAGAATAGAAGACATAAACTTAGAGCTCATCTCACGGTTAACACTATCACCTGTTGGAGTCATGCCAAGATCAAACTTGGTAAACAGATTTGTAATCCAAATCTGATAACGCTCAATAACAGGGGTTTTGTCATTAAGATTAGCACTGTAAAGGCTGTTCTCAATAGACTCCTGTGGAGGGCGTGGAATACGCTGCTCCAGGTCAGAGCGTGGATTCATGAACGAAGATGCGAGGAAGAATGTGAGTGATGTAGCAACAAAAATCATTACTATGTAGCTCAAAATCCTCTTTGTAACGTACCAAACAAACCGTGCCATTGACTCTCCTCACCGCCTTGCGCTTATCCATCTAATAAGCGAGGTTTTCTCGGTATGGCAACCTAGCATTCCTACAACAACAGTGCCGTGAATACACAGCAAAGTGTAATTCTACCACGGAATAGCAGCTTGACTAAACTTATCTCTAAGATAAGACTGTCTTTACATACCAATCCCAGTAAAACGTATCCACATATAATGACTGTTTAAATCCTGCTTATTGGGCTAAATCTGATTTGTTTACATACGAGAAACGTTATTGAAAATTCTGTTAAGAAATAATAGATAACTACTATCTTCTAACAAATGACTTGATAATCACTTTTTCTAAGAGCTCTTTCAGCAGAAAATTTCCATTAACAAAAAATGCCGAGAAATCCGGGTTTCTCGGCAGATAATTCAAATGTGAGAGCGCAGCTTAGCCAATAGTTCCAACGGGGAATGTCAGAGCCATCACAATGGCACAAACCATAAAGATGGTTGTAGTGATAATGGTAAGGCGATCAAGATTTTTCTCCATGATTCCCGAACCTGCTCCTGCGTTGTACATGGAAGCTGCAATCATGTCAGAAACACCGGTACCCTTTCCGGAGTGTGCTAGAACAAGCAGCACCGTCAAGACACCAGAAAGTACAAACAGTACCAAAAGAATTGTATTCAGAACGCCCACGAGGTTCCCCCTCTTGCTGGCGAGAAGATCCAGCCCTAGTTGTTTTCACGTACATCAGAAAAGAATAGCACACGCCACTCCCCTTTGGGAATGACGTGTGCCAAGTTGCAAAACAAACAAGAACTTAACAGATGGGACAAGTACCTCACCGGTGGTAAGAAGCTTTGCCAGATTTTAGTTCATTGCGCTCTTAACCATAGCAACGAAGGAATCAGCCTTGAGCGATGCACCGCCAACAAGTGCGCCGTCAACGTCCTCTTTCTCGAGGAAGCCACCAACGTTCTCTGGCTTTGCAGAGCCACCGTAAAGAATACGGATGCCATCTGCAATTTCTGCACCAAAGATCTCAACCAGGGTCTTGCGAATTGCACCGCAAACTTCCTGAGCGTCATCAGCAGTTGCAGTCATACCAGTACCAATTGCCCAGATTGGCTCGTAAGCAATAACGTACTTGGAAGGATCAGTAATCTCAAGACCCTCAGTGTCAGCCTTAATCTGGTCAACAACAAACTGAACGTGAGTACCAGCGTTGCGAACCTCGAGGGACTCACCGCAGCAAGAAATAGGAACGATGCCATGAGCCATCAAAGCCTTTGCCTTGCGGTTAATGTCCTTATCGGTCTCACCAAAGTAGCCACGACGCTCAGAGTGACCAATGATGCAGTGGGTTGCACCAACAGAGGTCAGCATTGCTGGAGAGGTCTCACCAGTAAAGGCGCCAGACTCCTCCCAGTACACATTCTGTGCAGAGAGAGCAACAGAAGAGTTAGCCTGAGATAGAACCTCGGAGACGCCCTTAAGGTCTACAAGAGGTGGAGCAATAACAACGTCAACGTTTCCAGTACCAGAAGCAAGCTGGTCGACAATTCCCTGAGCAAGCTCAATGCCCTCAGCGAAAGTCTCATTCATCTTCCAGTTACCTGCAATCATACGATTACGCATCGAGAAGCGCCTCCACTCCTGGAAGAGCCTTACCCTCAACGAGCTCCATGGAAGCGCCGCCGCCAGTGGAAATCCAGCTCATCTTGTCAGCAAGGTGGAACTTGTTAACTGCTGCGACGGAATCGCCTCCGCCGATAATGGAAGTGCAGTCAGCATCTGCAACAGCGTAAGCAACAGCCTCGGTACCCTTTGCAAACTGGTCAAACTCAAAGACGCCCATAGGACCATTCCAGAAGACAGTCTTTGCACCCTTGATTGCCTCAGTGTAAAGCTCAACAGTCTTAGGACCAATGTCCATACCCATACGGTCATCAGGAATCTGGTTGGAAGGAACTACCTCACCAACAGCGTCCTCACCAAAGTGATCGGTAACAACGTTGTCAACAGGAAGCAGAATCTTAACGCCCTTCTCCTCAGCCTTCTTGAGCATCTCGCCTGCGCGCTCAATCCAGTCTGGCTCCTGAAGAGAAGTACCAACGGTATAACCCTTAGCCAGGAAGAAGGTGTATGCCATACCGCCGCCGATGATAAGGGTATCAGCGGAGTCGATAAGGTGATCAAGGACACCAATCTTAGAAGAAACCTTGGAGCCACCGACGATAGCTACAAGTGGGCGCTCTGGATTAGAGAAGATAGAGGTAAGAGTATCAACCTCTTTCTCAAGCAGGAAGCCTGCGTATGCAGGAAGGTAAGCTGCTGGTCCAACAACGGAGCCCTGTGCGCGGTGTGCGGTACCAAAGGCATCAAGAACAAAGACGTCACCATAAGAAGCAAGGGTCTTTGCAATCTCTGGGTCATTCTTCTTCTCACGCTTGTCAAAACGGACGTTCTCAAGAACAAGAACCTCGCCGTCCTTGAGTGCGTCTACAGCCTCACGGGCCTTCTCGCCATAGGTATCCTCAACAAACTTAACCTCATGACCAAGAAGCTCAGCAAGCTTCTCTGCAGCTGGGCGCAGGGAAAGCTCTGGCTGGAAACCAGTGCCATCTGGACGGCCAAGGTGGCTCATCAGGATGACCTTTGCATTGTGATCGAGAAGATACTGGATGGTTGGAAGTGCAGCGCGAACGCGGGTGTCGTCAGTAACAACGCCGTCCTTTAGAGGCACGTTGAAGTCAACGCGCATCAAAACGCGCTTGCCGTCAACATCTGCATCGCGGACAGTCTTCTTTGTAAAAGCCATGTCACTCCTTTGAATACGTATCTAACAAAAGAAGGCGCGATCGCGGCAGATGCTGCGACCGCGCCTAAGGCGTCTATGTAACTAGAACTTAAGCAACGAACTTCTCGAAGTACTTGATGGTGCGGACCATCTGGGAAGTGTAGGAGTTCTCGTTGTCGTACCAAGAGGTGACCTGAACGAGAGTCTGGCCGTTGCCAAGATCAGAGCACATGGTCTGAGTTGCATCGAAGATGGAGCCGTGGGTCTCACCGACGATATCGCGGGAAACAATCAGATCCTCGTTGTAAGCAAAGGTCTCTGGGATGGTCTCTGCATATGCCTTCATTGCAGCGTTAACCTCAGCAGCGGTGACCTTCTTGTCAACAACAGCATAAAGGTTGGTGAGGGAGCCAGTTGGCGTAGGAACGCGCTGAGCAGCACCAATGAGCTTGCCGTTGAGCTCAGGAAGAACAAGGCCGATTGCCTTAGCAGCACCAGTGGAGTTAGGAACAATGTTCTCTGCACCAGCACGGGAACGACGGAAGTCACCCTTGCGCTGTGGGCCGTCAAGAATCATCTGGTCACCAGTGTATGCGTGGATGGTGGTCATGATACCGGACTGAATTGGTGCGAAGTCATTGAGACCCTTTGCCATAGGAGCGAGGCAGTTGGTGGTGCAGGAAGCTGCGGAAATGATGTTGTCATCTGCAGTCAGAATCTCGTGGTTAACGTTGAAGACAACGGTTGGAAGGTCATTGCCTGCTGGAGCAGAAATGACGACCTTCTTAGCACCAGCGTTGATGTGAGCCTGTGCCTTGTCCTTGGAGGTGTAGAAACCGGTGCACTCAAGAACAACGTCAACGTTGAGATCACCCCAAGGCAGGTTGTTAGCGTCTGCCTCCTTGTAAATAACAATCTCGTGACCGTCAACGATGATGGAGTGGTCAGTTGCCTCTACCTTGTGATCGCGGGAATAGTTGCCCTGAGTAGAGTCATACTTCAGAAGATATGCAAGCATCTCTGGAGAAGTAAGGTCGTTGATTGCAACAATCTCAGAACCCTCGTGACCAAACATCTGCCTAAATGCAAGGCGACCAATGCGGCCAAAACCGTTAATAGCAACCTTTACTGCCATACGTAATGCTCCTTTCGGTGACCCAGAGCCATTCTCCGGATTCATTAACATTTAAACCGTACACCGAGTATTTTACCTCACTCACCGATAAGTTATGCATCTTTTTCAAAATCACGAACGATTTTTTCTAACCGAAGCAATCGGTGATACATGGCGGACTTGGATACGGGTGGTACAAACGACTCCCCTAAACCTAATAACGACAGCTCAGGGTTATCTTTTCTCGCAATACAAAACTCTCTAACCGCAGGAGGAAGCGTCGACAAGCCAATGAGTTTCTCGGCCTTTTCTATAAGCGCCAACTGATCTGCCGCAGCATTAGAAGAACGTGTTTGATTTGCCATCTCTGCATTAACTGCTCGGTTTACGTTGTTGCGGTAGTGCTTCATATTGCGCGCCGCCGCAGCAACGCGAGCCATAGTAGTAGCGCCAATTTCTCGCAAGAACGTGATGATGTCATCAGAACTCTTAAGGTAGACGGCGTAAATCTCTCGAGAGCGCGTCAATGCGTTAGTGTGGCGGTTACGATGATTAAGACGTGCCTTAACACCAAGCGTACCTATGAGCTTTACCAGGTCAGCTGCAAATTCATCCCCCGAGACTGCAATCTCTAGGTGGAAGTCTTTTCGGGGGTCCGCAACAAACCCACCTGCCATAAAAGCGCCACGCAAAAAAGCGCGCTGCGTCTGTTTAGTGCGGACGATATTCTTTGGAATACCTCTTACCAGACCTTCTCCTGGAATATAAATACCCAGTGCAGAAAGGGCTCCTGCAAGCGAATCCTGGTTTGAAATCTCAAGCAGATAGTTGCGTTTCTTATGCATGATGGACCGGCGATACTCAATGGAGGTATCCAGGTCAAATAAACGGCGAGAAGAACTGACAACCGTGCGAGCAACCGTACCCGTCTCGGTGACAATGCGAACGGCAAATTTGCCTGGACCTTGCACCGAGAGCGTACCCGAAACACGAATAAGGGCAGAAAGCTGCGCTAATGCAGAATCTGTCTGACCTTCTGGTACACTGACCAGCTCATTTTTTACCTCAGCAGTAAATGACATAGCAGAATCAATTCCTACTCAGCCTGCTGAGACTTCTTTTTTGCTGCCTCAAGATCGCGATGGAACAGCGTCACGCGATAACCCTGGGCAGCCAAATGTTCTGCGGTGGCACGTGCAATAGCAACACTTCTGTGCTGACCGCCGGTACAACCCACCGCAATAGAGAGCAAGCTCTTACCCTCTTGTACGTATCCAGGCATAACAACGTCAAGCAACTCAAACCACGACTTTAAGAATTTCTTAGTAGTGCCGTGCTTGAGAACAAACTGAGCAACCGGCTCATCAAGACCGGTAAGTGGTCTGAGCTCTGGATTATAGTAAGGATTAGGTAAGAATCGCACGTCAATCATAAGGTCAGCCTCAACGGGCAAACCGTTTTTGAAGCCAAATGAAAACACGCTGACATCCATAAGCTGCTGCTCAGCAAGCTCTGAGAATGCACGACGCAAACGGCTTTTAAGCGTATTGGTACGCATGGTTGAGGTATCAAACACCTCATCTGCGATAGCTTTAATGTCTTGAAGCTGAGTGCGCTCTTTGGCAATTGCAGAGGCAAGGCTCTCCCCTTCTTGGGCCAAAGGGTGACGGCGGCGGTTCTCGCTATAACGGCGCATGAGCACTTCATCTGACGAGTCCAAATAGATAATCTTGTACGTGAGCTCGTGGTCAGCAAGAGACTTCAGCGCCTCAGAGATGTCATCAAAAAGACCTTGTGAGCGCAAGTCACAGGTAACCGCCAGATGACGGCCAACACCCGTGTTAATACCAACAAGGTGAGAGAGCTGCAATATAAGAGCTGGAGGCAGGTTATCAATGCAGAAATAACCCATGTCCTCAAACACATGAAGTGCCTGCGTGCGACCCGATCCAGACATACCCGTAATAATGACAATGTCGGGAATAACTGAAGGTGTGGGATCGTTTTTCTTCACAGGCACTCCTTACATGATGTGACGAGAAAACCTTACCGCTCTAAGCGTTAATCCTCAAGTGCCGCAGCAAACCAAGAGGTAATTGAAGTTGGATGCGTAATGGCAGTACCCGAAACAACCGCCCAAGCGCCTGCATCAAGAGCATCTTTTGCGTCTTGTGGTGTGTGAACGTGGCCCTCGCAAATAATGGCAATACCTGGGAATTCAGTAGTTGCCTGCTGGAGAAGGGCAATGTCAGGGCCATCGTCAAGCGTTGTATCAATAGCGGCCTTGTTGTGAGAAAGTGTGGTTGAAACAAGGTCACAACCAGCGGCAACAGCGCGACGGATGTCATCCATAGTCATGCAGTCAGCCATGATTAGCACGTCAGACTCTGCGCGCAGAGTTGCAACGGTCTCTTCAAAGGTTCTGCCATCTGGCCTTGGACGGTCAGTTGCATCAAGAGCAACAACGTCTGCGCCAGCATGAACGCAAGCGCGGGCATGGCGAAGCGTAGGAGTAATGTAGACGCCCTCATGGCCTTCTTTCCAAAGACCAATAACAGGAATCTCAACCCTACCCTTAATAGCAGAAATATCGGACAAACCCTGGCACCTAATAGCTGCAGCGCCGCCAAGCTCACAGGCACGAGCAATCTGAGCCATAGTCTCTGGATGCCTCATAGGCTCACCAGGATACGCCTGGACGCTGACAATGAGTTTTCCTTTAAGTGACTCGACAAGCTCTGAATATGCCACGGTATTCTCCTCACAAGAATGAACGTACATTAAAGGTGTCTGTCTTTGCGGCGTGTCTAGTCAGCACACTTTTGATGACTAGGCGCTTCTGCCTAAAGACGTGTCTCTAGATAGCCAGGTAAAACAAGGTTTTCTGCAGCTCCAATAAGAGGAGCTTCTCCACCAAGCGTGCCCTTCACAAGAGGCGTTGCCTGAACAGGAGGCATTGCCTGCAGCTTAAATGCAGCCTCGAGCGCCTCGTGCCAGTACTTGCCACACTCTGCCACGGAGCCAGACAGGATGATGACAGAAGGGTCAAGCATGTTACACATGCTTCCCAGAACCTCACCAAGCGCGCGGCCCGAGCGCTCCTCTGCAGCCTGAGCGATCTTCTCGCCAGCAAGAGCCCTGCGGTCAATCTCAGCGCCATCAAGAGCGGAGCCATCTTCAAGCGTGTCGGAACCACCAAGGCGAACGTACTCGCGGATAATGCCAGGACCTGCGGAAACAGGCTCAAGGTGAGAAGTTCCACCACAGGGGCAATCAACCCCTGCAGCTGCTGGAGTTGCAACGTGACCAATATGACCGGCCTCGTCATGAGCGCCCAGCATCAAGATGCCGTGGTTCACAAAAGCGCCACCAATGCCCGTGCCAACTGCTACGGTTAAAACGCTATCTTTGCCGTGGCCAGCACCATGGCGAGCTTCGCCCAGAGCGTGAGCATGAACGTCATTAAGTACGCTGCACGGAAGGCCAAACTCGCTGGTAACTGCTGAACCAAGAGCAGTTCCACCCCAGCCTGGCATAAGCTCATTTGCGTAGGTGATGTCACCCGTGCGAGGGTCAACAACACCAGCAGAAGAAATGCCCACGCCAGAGATAGTAAGGCTCAGCTCTTCTGCACGAGCAAGAGCCTCTCTAATTGCCTGGAGAACGGTGGCAAGAACCTGCTTGCCACCCTCTTTTGCGTTAGTTGGGACCTTCTTTACGGACTGAACGTTTGGAGCATCGGTGCCGTTAAGGGTGACTATGCCACAGGCAATTTTTGTGCCGCCAATATCAACAGCGCAAACATGTGTTGGAGAAACAAACTTAGAGTCCATGGTGTCCCCTCTTGCTTAGAGAAGGCCGTTATCGACAAGAACCTGCTTGATTGCCTCACGGTTCTGACCGTCAAGAGGCTTAACAGGACGAGGCATCTGAGAAGAATCAAAGATTCCCATGAGGTTAAGTGCGCACTTGAAGGCACCAACGCCAGCACCGTAGCCCTGAACGCCTGTGGTGACATCAAAGATATGAGAAATCTCGTTGAGGCGATCCTGCTCACGCTTGACCTCTGCCCAGTTACCTTCCTGAGCAGCCTTCCACATACGGACGTAGCCCTCTGGCTCAACATTAGCAAGACCTGGTACAGAACCATCTGCACCAGAGAGAAGAGCGCCGTCGACCACAATCTCATGGCCGGTCAGAAGGGTTAGAGGGTGACCGTTCTTCTCGTTCTCCTGAACGAGATACCTGAAGGAAACATCGTCACCAGAAGAGTCCTTAACACCTGCAAGAACGCCCTCTGCGCCCAGGCGAGCAAGCATCTTCCAAGAGAGCTTAGTGTGAACGCAGACAGGAATATCGTACGCAAACAGAGGTGCATCCAGCTCCTGGTGAAGGATGCGGAAGTGCTCCTCAACATCAGCTGGGCCACAGAGTGCGTAGAAAGGAGCAGTTGCAACAAGAGCATCAGCGCCTAGTGCAAGGGCACGGCGACCGTGCTCAAGGACACGCTCGGTCTCGGTATCAATGATGCCCACAAGGACCGGGACACGGTGGTCAACAATGCGAACAGCCTCGCGCACAATCTGATCGCGACGCTCATCAGTTGCAAAGACAACCTCGCCAGAAGAGCCGAGGAAGAACAGACCATCAACTCCCGCCTCAATAAGACGGTTAATGGAGCGCTCAAAAGACACGATATCAAGCTGGTGGTCTGGAGTGTTAGGGGTAACAACTGGTGGAATAACACCGCTAAATGGTACGTTACTGGACATCCTTTATCCTTTCACACGTTGAAAAATCCAACTAGTTTCATACAACAATGTACTGAACAAACTGACCGAATACCTGGTCAATTGAATATTCAAATAACCTACGTAATTATAGTCCGCTCGATTACGTTAGAGCGCCGATATAACCTCACGCATATAGTTGATTTGTTCGTTCTCAAACTGATTGATGCGCTCGTGGCCAAACTTGGGATACACACGTATTTCCTTCTGTCCCGCTATGCGATTGTACAGCGCAAATGTTCCCTCAGTCGGAGCACTTTGGTCCAGCAGAGCTGTACCAATAAGTGCAGGCACACGGATAAGCTCTGCCGCACACGCGCTGTCGAGAAGACCGACCGCATCGATGGCTGCATCTGACTGCAGAGTATCTCCACGCCCGACATGTGCACGTAGGGTTGTTGCGTTGTCAGCAAAGAGAGGGTTCAGCGCCATAGTAGCGATTGCTGCCTTGGGCAGAAGTGCTGCTGCAAACAAAGCCTGCGAGCCGCCCAGACCTTCTCCCCAGGTGATGGCGGTACGACCAAGGAAGCGTGAGGCAACCGAAGTGGTAACCAGCGCGTCATCGATGAGCTGTTTGAGCGGGGAGGATGCGGCGTCATCTGGGTTGATGAGGTCATGGGCAAGCTCCTCTGCGGTGAGCGCTCCTCTCCAGGCGTCTTTGAGTTGAGGCTCACACGGACGAGCCTCCAGAGCAACAACAGGCAGGCCAAGCGCCGAGAAACGCAATAGGTGCAACCAGCTACGCACTCCCCGACCAAGATCGGAGAAGAGCACCACCGCGGGCAGCTTTGCCGAGGCGGACAGCTCTGCCGAAGCTAGCGGTTCTGCCACCGACACACCTGCTGTAAGAATGACGCGAGCACACAGCTGCGTCTGGTCAGTTGAGGTGAATGTGATGCGCTTAAACGTTGCCGCCTGGGTAGCGGACGGAAGTTCAACCACACTCTCTACCTGGGCATTTTGTGCAATCGCTACAGACGTCTCCCAAAATGATTCAAAGTTTGATGGTCTCAGCCACGCACCGCGATAAGAGCGAGCGGCTTCAAGCCTTTGTGTTAAGCCCCTCATGCTTTCACCTCGCCCTCAACCTGATTGGGAAATGATGAGTCCAAAAACTCAAGCGCAGAGACACCATCCACTGAGCAGAAGAAATCAATGACCTTATCGTCAAAATCACCAATCTCTTCATGCGCATATCCGGGGTAAAGAAGATGCCTCTTTGGACAGGTCAGAGCATTGTAGGCAGCAAACTGAGCCTCGGGAGGAACTACCGGATCATCAAGTCCGGTGCCAAAAAGCACAGGACAGGTAACCAGACGTGCAAAATTAGCTGAATCAATGTAGGCAAGCTTTGCAAAAACCTCATCGACACGAGAACCATCTGCGTCAAACCAGCGAGAATAATAGCGAATACCCTCGTAAGCTACCTCGTCAGCATTAAGCTCCCACACACACCTAAAATCAGTGAGGAAGGGATAAAGAATTGCTGCCCTATTAATCAAGTCTTGATTGAGTGCGCAGGTAGCAAGACCAATACCGCCACCCTGGGAAGCACCATTTACAAAAACGCGATCTGTATCAATTCCTTCAAGCTGGCGAACAATTCTGCAGAGCAAGCGAATGTTCTGATACAGATGAACAAAGTAGAGATCCTCTACTGGCCCATCCAGTCCAAGCACCAAATGACCTGAGACAGTAGTGCTCTTATACGAGCTTCCATCCAAACTACGGCCACCCTGTCCAGGATTATCAAGTGCAATGAGTGAACAACCCATGCCTAAAAATGAACTCTGCTCAAACCAACTGCGAGAAGCCCCTGGATATCCATGGAACTGTAGAACAAGTGGAGTTTGTACGCCTGAAACAGTTTGCGGACGAAGATATTTTGCGTAGACTCCTGCGCCATCAATACCTACAAACGTCAGGTCAAAAAAATGAGCTAAAGCAGTTGACGTAATCTCTGTTGAAGGAGCAATTTGCCAGCTTAAAGGAGCATTATCTGCTTCCTCCATTCTCGCCGTCCAAAACGCCTCAAAATCTGAAGGATAGGGCGTCAAAGCATGAGCTGCCTTCAACTCTGTCAGCTCAAGCGTTTCTTGGTGCATTGATCCACCTAACAAGCTAAAAGAGCGCAGCCTAAGCTGCGCTCTAATCGAACAAAACGTAAGCGCTACTCACCCAGTTTAGGATGAAGCAGAGATGGCGCAGCACCCAAAAGCGTCTTAGTGTAAGGGTCTGTTGGATGCTCAAAGACCTGCTTAGCAGGACCATCTTCCATAATCTGACCGTGATTCATAACAATGATGCGGTCAGAAACATAGCGAACAGTCTGAATATCGTGCGAAATAAAAATCATTGAGAGACCCAACTCGGACTTGAGGTCAGTAAGCAGGTTCAAAATCTGTGCACGAACAGAAACATCCAATGCGGAAGTAGGCTCGTCAGCAATGATTGCCGATGGATTCAGAGAAAGCGCACGTGCAATTGCAACACGCTGACGCTGACCACCAGAGAGCTGACCAGGAAGGGCGCGAAGTGCGGAATGTGGAAGTCCTACCAGTCCAACAAGCTCATTAATACGGGCTTCTCGCTCCTCTTCTGTTCCTACCTTATGCACGAGCAGTGGATCCATGAGCTGATCTTTAACAATCATACGAGGATTAAGAGCAGTTGCTGGGTCCTGGAAGACAACGGAGACAACGCGTCCAATCTGTTTCCTGAGCTCTGGAGTACGCTTGGTAACATCCATTCCCTTGAAGTACACATGACCAGACGTTGGTGACTGAAGGCCACACATGACATTTGCGGTAGTGGACTTTCCACAGCCAGACTCGCCAACAATACCAATGGTCTCACCAGGCATAAGCTTGAGAGAAACATTCTGTACAGCGTGAACCTTATTAGGCTTAAAGAATGAACCCGTACGTGTTTTAAACGTAACCGAAATGTCATCGAGGAAGATAATTGGCTGCTCTTCAGTTGTTGTAGCCATTTACCTCACCTCCTTTTGAGAACGCTCAAGGTAAGGCACAAGACCATGCTCCTTCAGATACTCATCAGGCAGCTCGGAGAAACGATGGTGCTTACCAGGAATCTCCTTGATAACAGGGTGAACCTCAAGACCCAAGTCTGGATGACTTGAACGAGGAGCAAACCTATCGCCTGTTGGGAAGTCCTCCGGAGAAGGAACAGAACCTGGTACCTGGTGAAGCCTAGTACCATCCTGTGCGCCTTCCTCAATGGAAAGAACAGAGCCGAGAAGACCACGGGTGTACTCGTGTACAGGATTGGTCAGAAGCTCAGTAGTAGCTGCCTGCTCAATAACCTGGCCTGCATACATAACGGTAATCTCAGAAGCAACCTCTGCAACAAGTGCAAGGTCGTGGCTAACAAAGATCATTGCGAAGCCAAGACGGCGCTGAAGGTCATTTAAGAGCTTGATGACCTGCTTCTGAACAGTAACGTCCAGAGCAGTTGTTGGCTCGTCGCAGATGACCAGTGAAGGATCGCGGGTGAGTGCCATAGCAATCAAAACACGCTGACGCTGACCACCAGAAAGCTCATGTGGATAAGACTCAAGCGTACGCTTTGGATCCAGACCAACAAGCTCCAGAAGCTCCTCAGCAGAACGAGTGCCTCCCCTGCTAGTAAGCTGCTTCATCTGAGAAGAGATAAGCATGGATGGGTTCAGCGAAGACAGAGCGTCCTGGTAGACCATTGCAAGCTCATGACCAAGCAGCTTGCGGTGCTCTTCTTTGGAGAGCTCCAGGAGGTCTTGGTCTTTGTAGAGAACCTGACCAGTAATGGTCTCTTTTGGATCAGTCAAGCCCATAATGACCTTGGTGGTAATAGACTTACCACAGCCAGATTCGCCGACCAGCGCCATGCACTGACCAGGACGGACATCAAAGCTTACGTGGTCAACAACCTTGACGTCTCCGTGAGACTCAAAGCTGATGCAAAGATCTTTAACGCTGAGCAATGGAGCAACATCAAAGTCTGGCTTACGTCTGTCTGTTCTAGACAGCTCAACCTCTTTGAGTGCATTAAGTCTGCGCTCAAGGGACTCTGCCTGCTCTGCATACGCACGAACTGGATCAGATGCCAAGATGTCATCTGCACGCCTGGAATCAGAGTTCTCAGTGTCAACAGGAGCGCCAGGCGCTGCTGCCATAGCATCAGTAAGACCCTCGGAGAGGATGTTCAGTGCCAGACAGGTCATCATAATAGCTAGGCCTGGGAAGAATGCCTGCCACCAGCGACCAGCAAGAACGCCAGCACGAGCATCAGCCAGGATATTACCCCATGTTGGAGTTGGCTCTGCAATACCTGCACCGATGAAGGTCAAAGATGCCTCAAAGATAATTGCGTCTGCTACCAGCGTAACGGTAAAGACCATGATGGGAGCAATGCAGTTACGAAGAACGTGCTTCCACAAAATCCAAGGTGCACGAGCGCCAGAAACAATGGTTGCCCTTACGTAATCCTCACCATACTCGCTGACGATGTTTGCACGAACAATACGTGCAATCTGTGGCGTGTACATAAAGCCAATTGCGAAAATGATTGAAGGAACGCTGTTACCCAGAATAGAAACAAAGACTGCTGCAAGAGCAATGCCTGGGAACGACATAATAATGTCGAGCACACGCATGATAACCTCAGAGACAGCCTTTCTAGAAACAGCGGCAATAGCACCAATAATTGAGCCACACAGTAGTGCCATACCCGTAGCACCAAAACCAATAACCAATGAATACTGACCACCATAGAGCATACGAGAAAGAATATCGCGACCCTTATCGTCAGTACCAAAAATGAAACCATTACCAGGTGCCTGACGAGCGTTGAAGATCTCAAGTGGGTTGTGTGGCGCAATGAAGTTTGCAAAGACAGAAGCCAGGACAACAAAAAGAAGAATGACAAGAGCAATCTTAGATGCGGTCTTCATCTTCTTAAAGCCACCAAAGGTAGCACCCTTTGTTGCAGCCTCTTCGAGCTTCTCGACTTGTTTTTTTCTCATTTGTACCATCGCACTACACCGTCCTAATGCGTGGGTTAATCAAGATGTACAACATATCAACAACAATGTTGATGATGATGAAGGACAGTGCAACGACAACGACAACACCCTGAACAAGCATTGCCTCGTTACCCTGAATGCCCTCAAGAATAGCGGTACCCATGCCAGGAAGGTTAAAAATAACCTCAATAACAACGGCACCACCCATGAGGTAACCAATCTTCAGACCAAGTGTGGTTACAGGGGTAATAAGAGCGTTGCGAAGTACGTTTCTTGCGATGACGATTCTCTCTGGAATACCAGCGCCGCGAGCAGTACGGACGTAGTCCTTATCCAACTCCTCGACCATTGCGGTACGAACAATACGGGTCATCTGACCAGACATTGGAACCGCAAGTGCAAATGCCGGCATAATCATACGAGCAAAGTAGCCGCCAAGATTTACCGTAGGATCTGGTAGTGCTCCAGAGGCTGGTAGCAGCTTAAGCGTAGACGCAAAGACCAGAATCAAAAGAACTGCCAACCAGAATGATGGCGTTGCAAGACCGGCAATTGAGAATACGCGGATGATTTGATCGGGCCATTGATCTCTATACAGAGCAGCAATAACACCCATGGTAAACGAGACAATAGCACCAAGTAAAAGACCCATGAAGGTAAGCTGCATGGTTACTGGCAGAGCCTTAGCAATTCGTGCACCAACTGAGTAGTGAGAAGTGCCATAGGTACCCAGGTTTCCACGGGACACGTCGCCAATGTAACGTACATATCTCACAGGCCATGGATCATCAAGACCATGCTCAATGTGATACTGCTGGATTGCCTCTTCAGAAGCTGCTTCTCCCAAGGCATTATAAGCAGGATCAACATGCGAGAAGGACATCAAGAAAAATACGAGAAAGGTGACGCCTAGAGCCATAATCGGTAACGCAATAAGACGGCGTCCGATAAGACGTAATAGGTTATTCACTATCTCCCCCTCTCTTAGAAAAAGCTAACAGTACTAAAACAATTCCGATTAGACTCTACTGCACAAGCACAAATTTTTGCGCACAAGAGCCCGAGCGTTATGAGAAAAACGCTCGGGCTCCAACGTTTGTAGTGCTAAGCGCGTGATGACAACAAATTAGCTAGCAGAAACTGTGTTGACATCAATGAAGGACAGGCCGGTGGTTCCGATGCCCTTGAAGCCCTTGAGAGCAACACCGTTGCCGTTTGGCTTCTCGCTCCAAGAAGCGGTGAAAGTCTTAGCAAAGAGAACTGGGTACAGAGGTACGTTCTCAGCGATAATGTCGAAGCACTCATTCCAAGTGGACTGCTGATCAGCACCAGACTGGCCAAGAGCCTTGGTCATAAGATTGTGGAGCTTGGTCCACTCAGCAGACTCCTTCCATGGGCAACGCTTGGTCATCCAGACGTTATCGCCATACCACCAGTTAAGCAGCAAGTCGACGTCTGCGCCGAAGCAGGAAGGATCGCCAGGGGCAAGCAGGATATCCCAAGAACCGTCAACTGCGTCGATTGCAGCATAGGTTGCAGGAGAAGTATCGGAAACAATGCTTACGTTAAATCCGAGTGCATCAAGGTCGTTCTTGACCTGAGTTGCCATGGACTTAACCTGCTCGTTATCGGTGGTACGAAGAACAACATCACCAGGAGTAATGCCAGACTCAGCAATGAGCTTCTTAGCCTTATCTACATCGTGTGCATAGACAGTAGATGCCTTGTGATAGTTAGCAAAGGAAGAAGGAAGGTAGCTGGTAGCAACCTCTGCCTGACCAGAGAATGCGTTTGCAAGCATCTTATCTGTATCAAGTGCATAGAGGCATGCCTGGCGAACCTTAACGTTGTCCCAAGGAGCCTTACCAAGGTTGAACATTGCAAAGCGGACACCAAAGCCCTGAACAGCGTCAACGGTGCAGCCTGCGCCCTTGAGCTGCTCTACAGCGTCTGCAGGAACCATTTCCATAGCAAGGGTGGTTCCGTCCTGCTGTGCAGTCAGACGAGCGGTTGGGTCCTTAAGGACGTCATAGTGGAGCTTCTCGTCCTTAGCAGGAGTTGCGCCGTTGTAGTTAGTGTTTGGAACCAGGTCAAGAGTGTTGTCAGAGATGGACTCGTACATCCATGGACCAGAACCGACTGGCTGCTTCTTCATCTCATCCTGAGAGCTGCTTGCTGGAACAACGCGAACGATGGACAGGCGCTCCTTGAGGAGGGAGAAGTTAGCAATGACGGTCTTAACGGTGACGGTCTTGTCATCCTTCTTCGATACGGAAGCAATTGGGGAAAGCATTGGGACGTAGACGCTACCCTTAGCAGCAGAACGGTTAAAGGACTCAACAACGTCATCTGCCTTTACCTCGTTACCATCAGAGAACTTTGCGCCGTCACGGAGGGTAATCTCAAAGGTGTAATCGTCAACCTTCTTAGGATCAGCAGTAGCAAGCTCATTGAAGGTGGAATAGTCGTGGTAATTAAGACCATAGAGACCCTCAACTACCTGCCAGTTAACACCAAGGGCGAGTGCTGATGAAGTAGTAGATGGGTCATAGTTCTGGGTGGAATAAGCGGTTCCAGCACTAATGGTGCCGCCGCCTTCCTTTCCAGAAGGAGCCTCGGTTGTCTGCTGCTGCTGACCACCGCAAGCGGTGAGGCCAAGACCAGCTGCTACTGTTGCTCCACCAAGGAAGCCGCGACGCGAAAGTGGACGGTTAATAAACTCGCTCATTTCTGCCTCTTTCTAAAAACTCTCCTTGCCACAACGTGGCACCAATGCCACTTGTGTGGCTTACATCTATATAACTATATGAAGAAAAGATATTTCCTCTGAACACAGTTCGCCCAACGGTATAAAAATATCGCCCATTGGCTGCTCAAAATATGAAAACGTGTTTTGTTGTATTATTTACTACATGTAAATCTTAATAGCAGCTAAGAAGGCCCGCAGATAGCGGGCTTTACTATTATTTTACCTTGCTTAATATATAAAATATTTAACTAACTACATAAGTAGTAATTATTGTCAACTACCGTTTACCGATGTTTTACTACCGTTTGCCTTTAGAAATTACGGATATGTTGTGGAGATTAAACAAGAGTCAGCCCAAAATGAACTGACTCTTGTCTTAGAACATCAAAAACTCCGCAAAATTACTTGGTTAAATCCAGGATTCGTTCAGGATTTGCCATAAAGTCCAAGTGTTCTTCCCCTAATCGGAAGCTAATAATTTCCGATACGTGATATGCATCTTCTTTTATAACTTCGAAATCTCCGTCAGCTGGACTATAGCGCCCATAATAACCATCTGATCGGTAGCTTGGAGGCCCTCCATTTGCCCCTAGGCCGCCAAAAATACTCCAAACTAGACATCTATAATTTCTATTATGCATTTCTTGTAACAGCCCAGCGTTCCTTGTTTGAATCCACATTTTTGGAGTTCCAAGATAAGACCCAATGGCAAATAGTCCTAAATCTTGCTCAACTGTTCCAAGAACAACTCCATGAGAACTTATTGTCCAATAGAGGTCTATGTTCAATATTGCTGGATCAGCTTTGCTAACGCCCAAAAACGGACCAGAAATTTCTGTATCTTCCAAGTTAATGTTATCAACAGAAGTAAAATCAGACTTAAGACCATTTCTCTTATTCTCATATTGTTGCACAACATACTGAGCTGCCTGCTTTTTTAATTCTGGCAGCCTCATAGTATTCAGTTTAAAAAACCAGTTATTTATCAGCAAACCACAAATAACAAGAACTACCAATAATGACAGACCTTTTACAAACCTTTTTCTACGCTGCATCATCTGTCACCTCATTAGAACTGCATGTAGCAACCGACGTAAGAGTAATGACTAGGTAGCTCTAATGATATTCCGAGAGAGTATGTTTGAACAGTTCATCTATCGGTTAATGGTTATATTTCAGCGTTGAATGAAAAAAAATAAGAATGGCATCTTAATAGGTCATAGCTGCCATTCTTAAAACAAATAACTCTATTGCATAATTGGACTTTAGAGATTGTGTTTCTTCATCCTTTGCTCAAAAAGCTCGTTGATAATCTTTGCCATCTCTTCAACTTGTTGAGCACTAGGTTCATCCTCAAATGCAGTGTAAAGCTCTGGGTACTCCCGAGCAATTAACTCACAAGACTTACCCGTTGCATGACCACGAACAAAGAACGGAATACGCTTAATGTACTCAGGATTTACTAGTGCCAAGATCTTCTCGTCTGCTGTCTTACTCATGAGTTCCTCCCCTTACATCTAACTTCTCATGTACAGCTGTTGAAGATTCTTCCCAGGCTTTAAGCTCTTCATAAATAGTTTCTGCTAAGTTCACAGAAACACCTTTTACCTGAGAGATATCCTCAACACTTGCAGCCTTCAAACGCTTAAAAGAGCCAAAATGACGCATGATGTCTTTTTTGCGTTTAGGCCCTACACCAGGTATTTCATCCAGAATAGAGACAGTCATTGCCTTATCTCTAAGCTCACGATGGAAGGTAATCGCAAAACGGTGAGACTCGTCACGTACTTGTTTGATAAGGTACAAAGAAGCAGATCCCGTAGGCAACACAATTGGTGTGTCGTCCCAAGGCACAAAGACTTCCTCATCGGACTTAGCAAGACCGCAGACAGGAATGTCTAGACCCAGTTCATTAAGCTGATTGATGGCAGCGGTCAACTGAGGCTTACCACCATCAACCACCAGCAAATCGGGCCGTGAACCAAAGCGTTCGTCTGCCATGCGCTCCGGACTATACCTTCTGCCTAGGACCTCTGTCATTGAAACAAAGTCGTTAGCCTCATCAAGCTTAGCACGGATCTTAAAGCGACGATACTGACTCTTATCAGCCTTTCCGTTAGTAAAGACCACCATAGATGCAACAGTAAAGTTGCCATGAAGCGTAGAGATATCAAAACACTCAATACGCAGTGGCGGCGCATCAAGCGCAAGTGCGCTTTCAAGCTGAAGAAGTGCCTGGTTAGTACGGTCGTCAGCATAACCCGTGCGAATCATGTGGCGCATCAGCGCATGACGAGCGTTAGCGGAAGCCATCTGAAGAAGACGGAACTTCTCGCCACGTTGTGGGTGGTGAAGCACGCAATTGTGGCCTCGTTTTTGTGTCAACCACTCGGACAAAACCTCTGCGTCGAGAAGGTCGATGGGCAGGTTAACCTCTGCGGGAATGTCAGCGGTTTCGTCGTAGTAGCGCTTCAAGAAGCCCGAAACCAGCTCTTCCTCGGAAACGTCCAAGCCTTTGTCCAGGATAAACTCAACTGAGCGAATGGTACGACCTTCTCGCACAACAAACACGCAGGCAGCGGAGATGGTTTCTTCTCGATAAATGCCAATGAGGTCAATGTTGACTGAGGTAGGAAACGTGACCTGCTGGCGGTCATCAAGATCAGAGAGTGAGCCCAGGCGAGATTTGAGTCGAGCTGCCTTCTCAAAGTCCAGGTCAGCAGCGGCTTCTTGCATCTGGTCTTTGAGCTCAGAAACAATCTCGGAGCGATTTCCGCGCAGGAAATTTTCTACCTGCCTGACGTTCTTTGCATAGGAAACGGTATCAATGGCTCCCACGCACACACCAGGACCCTTGCCTACGTGGTAGTCAAAACAGGGACGCCCTTTCTTTGCCAGCAGCAGGTTAGCAACAGCTGCGCCGTCAGGGTCTTTTTCTAGCAGACGTTTAGCGCGCTTCCACTCTACGCACGTAGCGGAGCAGATAGGTACTACTTTTCTGAGCGTCTCGATAGTTTGGCGCGCGGCGTATGAATCAGTGTAGGGACCAAAATAACGTGTCCCCTTCTTGTGTTTCTCGCGCGTGTACTTAATTGCTGGGAAGGTATCCAACTCGGTAATGGCAATGTAGGGATAGCTCTTATCGTCTTTAAAGTCCACGTTGAAGTACGGGCGATACTGAGCAATAAGATTGCGCTCCAGTACCAATGCCTCGTGCTCGTTTTCTACCACAATGTAGTCAAAACTACGTACAACCTGCATCATCAGAGGAATCTTGGCACGGTCATCTTGAAGCGTAACGTACTGCCTCATGCGAGCACGCAGGTTTTTAGCTTTGCCTACATAGATAACCTTGCCGGAACCATCTTTCCAGAGGTAACAACCTGGATCAGTGGGAACTTGATCAACCTGCTCTCTAATGGACACCAGGTCATCTGAGGGCTCAGAAGAAAACGACGGCACAAGTCCTGGCGCCCCCGAAGGCACGTAGTTGGGGTCAAGGTTGTTCTGAGAGTTATCTTTGCCGCCTCTGGCACCACTTTTGGCCATGCTATGACCTTACGCGAGATACCAGTGAACGCAGCATGGCAGATTCTGGTGATTTAAAGAGGATTGCCAAGCCATAGGTAACTAAAACAGCTGGAATACCTGCAAAGATACAATACAGCACGCCGTAAAGTGCTCGTCCATCTGGTACGCCAATAACAGCGCGCAGACCCACCATAATCAGAAGTGCCGCCGCTGATCCTGCCAGGCCAAAAAGAATTGAACGGACAAACGCAAACACCATAGACGTAAGTCCAATCTGACCAAGGTGTTTACGCAGGCTAATCAACATAATGGTGTCAATGACCACGTAGAAGATGGCCGAGGTAGTTGCTACAAACATCATGCCAAAGTGAGAAGTACCCACCAGCAGCACCAAAACCTGAACGACAGATCCGAGCGTTGCCGAAACAGCATAAAGCGTCATACGACGCATAGCAGAACAGACTTTTTGCAGGTACATGCCAATGCCATACAGAGGCAAAGCAAGCGACTGACCAATCAAGAATTGCTGAGTTAACAGCAGCTGATCTTCAGTGAACTTGCTTGCTCCAATAATAGAAACAAGGGGCATCGAGAAGATCATCAGATACATCATGAACGGTACGGTAAAGAAAAGAATCTGATTAATACCCTGCTTAAAGTCCTTCTTGAACTGATCCATATTCTCTTTTGCCCAGCTATCAGACAGCTCGGTAAAAAGGGCTGTGGTAATAGGTACCGTCAAAATGGAATATGGCAGCGTATACCAAAGGCGAGCGTACGCCGCAATGGAAGCGCCAGATGCGGAAACGCTGAGCTGCGAGCTTGTCTGCACCGACATAGTTACAAACGTGGCAACCACAACGATCAAAGCAGGTGCACCAATCTTAAGCGTCTCTTTAAGTGCGGGATCTTTGAGGTTAATTCTCCACGAGAGCTTAATCCCTTTGCGCTTAAGTGACGGAACCTGAATCAGAACCTGAATTAAGACGCCCAGGGGATTTCCCAGTGCAAGAATAAGAAGTCCCAGCTCAGGATTAGTGTTAACCAAGAAAGCATACGCAAAGAACGATGCCGTAGTCACAAAGTTATTAAAGATAGGAGCTGCGGCTGGCCAGAGATAGTCTCGCTCTGCATTCAAAACACCAGAGAAAATGGTGGAGAAACAATACAGCATAACCTCAATAACAAAGAACCTAAAGAAGTACACTGCCAGCGTTGGGTCAAAATCAGCACCTGCCGAGAAGGACTGTGTATACACCACCTCTGCGGCAAAGAAGAATCCTAAAACAGCAACGATTCCAGTTGCGACAACAACAATGGAAAGAAGGTTGGAGGTATAGGCGTTTGCCTCATCCTGTCCAACTTTTTTCTTAATAGAGAGATATACCGGCAAGAAAGCTGTGGTGAGCATTCCCGCACCAACAAGCTCATAGAGCTGGTCAGGAAGGGTATTTGCAATGGAGTAGCAACTAGCAAGAACGGTTGCGCCCATAGCAAATGCCTGAGCCCAGGTTCTTAAAAAGCCTGTAATACGGCTAATCAGAACAAGCACGCTCATCATAGAGGTAGAACGGCTTAAGTCTTTTTGCTTAGAAGCATCCTCTTCATCAGAAGAAGCCTCTTTAGTATAAGAATTACCTGCGTCGAAGTTGCCGTCTGACACAGAGCTGTTATCTGCCTCAGAGTTATCCTCTTCAGCAGCGGCCTCTTCGAGTTTCTGACTTACAATCTGCTCAAAGGCTTCATCCTCAATTGGTTGATGAAACGTCTCTGGAACAACAATGTTGTCCACTACAGGAGGCTCATCAAAGGTCTGATCAAGAGCCTTGCTCAGAGTTTCTTCAGATAAGGTTCCATCAGAAGACTCTGCTGAAAGTCGCATATGTTTGGGCTGATATGCCACTAGTGCACCTCGCGAACAATATCTGCAAACGTAGCCGATACAAATGAAGCTAAATCTTCTGGAGAAAGCGTTAAACTGAGTCCGCGTTTTCCACCAGAGATATGGATGAGCTCAAAAAGCTGAGCGGTCTCGTCAATTATAGTGGGAAACTGCTTTTTCATACCAACGGGAGTGCAGCCACCACGAACATAACCCGTTAAACCCTCAAGCTCTTTAACAGGCAGCATGGAAAGGTTCTTTTGGCCAGACGCGGCTGCTGCTTTCTTAAGATCAAGCTCTTGATCTACAGGAATGCAGCACACCACATGCTCTCCACTTGAAGTTACGCAGACAAGCGTTTTGAACGCAGCGTCTGGATCTTCTCCAAGCATCTCTGCAATATGAGTTCCCAGTTCACCAGAAGGAACGTCTTCGTCTGCCTCGTAAGATTGGAACTCGTAAGCAATGCCGGCAGCATCAAGCTCCCTCATGGCATTTGTCTTTTGAACCTTTGCCGTTTTTCTCGCCATATTATGCGCGCTTCTTCTGAGCTTTTTTCTCTGCAGCTAGACGTGCATTATCACGATCTAGAATCTCTTTGAGGAACTTGCCGGTATGACTTTCTTGAGTTGCCGCAACCTTTTCTGGCGTACCGGAAACAACTACCGTTCCTCCACCGTCACCACCCTCTGGACCCATATCAATAATACGGTCAGCCATCTTAATGACATCCAGGTTGTGCTCAATGACAAGAACGGTGTTGCCCGCATCAACAAGACGCTCAAGAACAACAATAAGCTGTCTGACATCCTCAAAATGAAGGCCAGTTGTTGGCTCGTCCAGAATATAAAGAGTTTTACCGGTCTGCTGACGGTGAAGCTCTTTTGCAAGCTTAACGCGCTGCGCCTCGCCACCAGAGAGCGTAGTTGCAGGCTGGCCAAGGTGAATGTAGCCAAGGCCCACATCGTGAAGAGTCTGCAGCTTGTTCTTAATACGAGGTATGTTTGCAAAAAACGCTAGTGCCTCGTGAACAGTCATATCAAGCACGTCGGAGACGGACTTGCCGTGATAGAGAATCTCGAGCGTCTCGCGGTTATAGCGCTTGCCATGGCAGACCTCGCAAGGAACGTAGACGTCAGGCAGGAAATTCATCTCAATCTTGATCTGACCATCGCCCTTACAAGCCTCGCAGCGGCCTCCTTGAACGTTAAAGGAAAAGCGACCAGCTGAGTAGCCGCGTGCGCGGGATTCTGGAACTGAAGCATACAGTGCACGAAGGTCATCCCAAAGACCAATATAGGTTGCTGGATTAGAACGAGGTGTTCTACCAATAGGACTCTGGTCAATATCAATGACCTTATCGATAAGATCGACGCCTTCAAGCTTTTTATACTCTCCCACCACACGCTTTGAATGCTGAACTGCATTAGTAAGCGCGGGCGCAAGGGTGTCGGTAACCAAAGAAGACTTACCAGAGCCAGAAACACCTGTGACTACTGTCAATGTGCCCAGCTCGATAGCGGCGGAAACGTTCTTAAGGTTGTTAGCGCTAGCTCCTGTAATCTTGATTTTTCCGCGACCAGGCTTACGACGAGCCTCTGGCAGCCTAATCTGCTTCTTTCCCGTGAGATAAGCGCCCGTAATAGAATCGGGGTTCTTGACAATCTCTTCTGGGGTTCCAGCCGCAACAACGTGACCACCAAGCTCACCAGCACCGGGACCCATATCAATAACGTAATCAGCTGCACGAATGGTATCTTCATCGTGCTCGACAACAAGTACGGTATTACCGCGGTCTCTGAGCTGCTTGAGGGTCTCAATAAGACGGTTGTTGTCTCTTTGATGCAGACCAATGGAAGGCTCGTCCAAAATGTAAAGGACGCCCATAAGACCAGCGCCAATCTGAGTTGCCAAGCGAATACGCTGGGCCTCTCCACCAGAAAGCGATGCTGCTGCGCGAGAAAGCGTGAGGTAATCCAAGCCAACGTTTACCAAGAACTGTAGCCTTGCCACAATCTCTTTAACAATAGGACCTGCAATAACCTTCTGGCGATCAGTAATAGTCAGCTGCTTAAAGAACTGAAGTGACTCTTTGCAGGAAAGTTCACAGACCTCCCAGATGTTTTTCTCGCCAACCGTAACGGAGAGAATCTCTGGCTTTAGTCGGGCGCCGTGGCAGGTTGTACAAGGCATCTCGCGAATGTACTTCTCAAGATGCGTCTTCATATTCTCTGACGTGGTCTCTTGGTACTTGTCAAAAAGGATCTTTCTGACGCCAGAGAACGTGGTGAACCAGTGCGTATTGCGGCCGTCTCGCGTCTTGTAGTCAACGCGAATCTTGGTAGAACCAAGACCACCAAGAAGAGCGTCTTGTACCTTCTTTGGTAGCTTGTTCCAAGGCGTTGTATCAGACACGTCAAAATGCTTGCAGACTGCAGACAAAATCTGAGGATAGTAGTTTGAATGGCCAAAGAGACTTCCAAAAACGCCCTCGGAAACAGACAGCTTTGGATCTGCAATGAGTGCTGCAGCATCAATAATTTTACGAGTTCCTAGACCATCACAGTCAGGGCAGGCGCCGTAAGGAGCGTTGAACGAGAAATCACGAGGTTGAAGGTCATCCATGGAGTGACCGTGAATAGGACAAGCAAGCGCCAGTGAATACTGCAGGAGTTCTTCTGGCATAGTCTCTGGATTGGATTTATCAGCCAGAAGCAATATGCCTACCTTGCCCTGGGCAAGCTTAGTTGCCTGCTCAACACCCTCAACAATGCGGCCCAAAGAATCGGGGCGGATAACAATACGGTCTACAACCACCTCAATATCGTGCTTGAGGGTCTTTCCCAGCGTAATTTCTTCATCAAGTTCACGCACAACGCCGTCAACACGAACGCGAGAAAATCCTTCTTTTCGCAGATCTTCAAAGAGCTTGACGTACTCGCCCTTGCGACCCAAAACAACAGGAGCCAGAACATAGGCTCTACGTCCCTGACCAGCCTCGAGAATTTTATCGGCAACTTGATCTGTTGTCTGGCGCTCAATAACGCGACCGCACTCAGGGCAGTGAGGAGTACCCATGCGAGCATACAAAAGGCGCAGGTAATCGTAGATTTCTGTTACGGTACCGACGGTAGAGCGAGGATTTCTGGAAGTGGTCTTCTGGTCAATGGACACCGCAGGAGAAAGGCCATCAATAGAGTCAAGGTCTGGCTTATCCATCTGTCCCAAAAACTGACGGGCATAGCTGGATAAAGACTCAACGTAGCGGCGCTGTCCTTCAGCGTAAATGGTGTCGAAGGCAAGGCTCGATTTACCCGAACCAGAAAGTCCCGTAATAACTACCAGCTGATCACGAGGGATATCAATATCAATGTCTTGCAGGTTGTGCTCTCGTGCACCACGGATAGCAATTTTGCTTGAAGCCATAGTTCCTCACATAACCAGTTTGACATGCGCATTTCTTTTATGCGTCAACTGCCAAACAATAGAAAACAACATCAGTACACAGATGCGATTTGTGCGTACTGATGTTCTAGTATACCCAAGATAGTGCCACCAAAACACGGCAAGCGCGCTTCCCTATTTAATGCGAACCTTCATCACAGCTTTTTTGAGTTTTGAACCAGATTTCTCCAGCGTACAGCCTGGTTTGTGAGCATCAGATGGAGGTGTCACCAGAAAATCATCTGCGTGGAGGGTGACCCAAGTCTCTTCTCCAGGATTGGTGTAAGCGCCAAAATCAGCGTCAGCATTAAACTCACCCTTAAGAACACACTGCTCAAGAGGGGCAACGGCAATGCTTTCGGTACCAGAAATAACTACGTGAATATCAGCGTAAATCTTATGAGCCTCATAGTCCTTCTCGCCAGGCAAAGCGGGCTCAAACTCCATGACGTTCACAAAGACGTTATCTCCATCAATTTCTGTTTTGCCCAAAGGCAGCTCGTCCAGACTGTGTGTTGCTAGAAACTTCGCAGCACAAGCCATATATTTCTGACCAAAGTCATTCTCAGATAAATTCTTAATTGACGAGAAAATCATGTGAACCTCCTACGTTCAGCTAAAGTGCGCCGAAAAGATTATAGCTATCTCGTTTGCCATAAACTTCTATGGGTAGAATTAAGTAGTTACTGCATACAACTGCTACATAAGGAGAGACATGGCAGACGTAGATATTGATCGTGAGGCGCTTCGTAAAGAGATTGACGCTGCACTTCACGGCAAAAAGAAAGAACCGCAGCCACCAGCAGGCTTTGAACTTAATCAGCACTCAAGCGTTAAGCACGTTATTGGCGTTGTTTCTGGCAAAGGTGGTGTTGGTAAGTCCTTTGTCACCGGCATTCTTGCTACTAACCTCGCTCGCGCAGGTAAGCGCGTTGGTATTCTTGACGGCGATATTACCGGACCTTCAATTCCTCGCATGTTTGGCATCTCTGATGAGCGTTCTTACGGCGTTGAAGAGCAGCTTATTCCTATCGAGGACGCAAACGGTATCAAGATTATGAGCGCTAACCTGGTGCTTCAAAACGAGACCGATCCTGTTCTCTGGAGAGGTCCTGTTGTTGCTGGTGCTATCCAGCAGTTCTACAGCCAGTGCAACTGGGGCGACCTTGATTACCTGCTCATCGACATGCCCCCAGGAACAGGCGATGTTGCACTGACCGTATTCCAGTCCCTTCCTGTTGAGGGCGTTGTGATTGTTTCTTCTCCACAAGATCTTGTTCAGATGGTTGTGGGCAAGGCAGTTCGCATGGCAGAAATGATGCATGTACCTGTGCTTGGTTTGATTGAGAACATGGCATATATCACCTGCCCTCACTGCGATGAGCGCATTGAGCCGTACGGTCCCTCAAAGCTTGCCGAAACCGCAGCAGCATTTAACCTCAAGCCTTTGGGACAGCTTCCTATGGATGCAACCTTTGCGCAGATCGCCGATAAGGGAACCTTTAGTACCGAGCTTCCTCAAGGTCTTGTCCCTGACGCCACGCAGAGTGTTTTGGATTTGTAAGTTCTGACAGCTAGACGCTCCTCCATCACAAAAGGTAAACATCCACTATGGCTCAAACAACGCGCGTTAAAGAACGTCAAGTAGCACAAGCTCAGCGCATCAAGCAAGCTCAGGCATTTCTGGTGCCAGACAACATTGATGTAGCTGTTCTCGGAGGCGGCGCAGCAGGACTCTGCGCTGCCATCACTGCTGCTGAGGCTCTTGGCAAAGATAAGCGCGTTGTCGTCTTTGAAAAAGCATTGGAAAGCGGCAGAACCATCCTGGCAACGGGCGGAGGACGCTGCAACTTTACCAATGCTGATTTGAGCTTTGAGAATTTCTCTCATCCAGAGTTTGTTCAGGCTGTTTGCAGGGATAAGGGCACCTTCCTTTCAGACATTCTCTCTTTCTTTAGGTCCAGCGGTCTTGCGTGGGCAACTGAAGACGAGGGCAGAATGTACCCGCTTACCAGGCAAGCAAGCTCCATCCAGTCACTGTTGCTCAGACGTGCCCAAAAAGCTGGCGTTCAGTTTGCCCTAGGACGAGAAGTCACATCGGTAAAACCCCAGCACAATGGCTTCACCATTGCCTTCCAAGAATGTTTTGGTGACGAGAAGACCCACACGGTCCATGCATCATCGGTAGTTCTAGCTACTGGCGGACTCGCAACCACAAATCTTGCAGAGAGCCTTGACTTGCAGACCACTTCACTGCGACCTGGACTCTGTGCACTTACCTGCACTCCCCGGCCTCCAGCAAGTCTAGATGGAAAACGCGTTCGTGCTCATGCGATGCTTTTAAGAGACAGCAATGTCCTTAAACAGGAATCAGGTGAGCTACTTTTTAGACCGTTTGGACTCTCGGGAATCATGATTTTCAACCTGTCCCGTACTGCTCTACCTGGAGATATTCTTGAGATTGACCTTCTCCCCCATCTTACAGATGAAGAAGTTGCGGCAGCTATAGAAGCTCACACCACTGACGGTCTTCTCGACCCACAAATTGCTGTCTATCTGGGCGTCAACAATTCAGTTGAAGCCACGGTTACCAAGGCTCACAAAATAGCATTTACCGTAACAGGTACATCCGCCAAAGTTGTACCACAGGTCTGTGTTGGTGGTATTTCCGTTGAACAAGTGAGTACAGATACACTTGAGGCGCGCAGCATTCCAGGTCTGTTTATCGCTGGAGAAGCTCTTGACATTGATGCTCAATGTGGAGGATTTAATCTCTCGTGGGCATGGAAAACCGGTATGGTTGCGGGCGTGGCAGCCGCTAAACGCACTTGTCAGAAAAATGCACCTTTGAAAGAGGGCAACTAGCATGCTAGAAGTATCAAACATTAAAGTTCATGTTGCTCCTCTTCGTAAGCATCCCGCTAAAGAATCAAAGGTGGGATTTGATGCGCTTCTTCGTACCCTTAGGGTTTCAGCAGATGACATTGACTCATATGAGCTGCATAAACGCTCAATTGACGCCCGTAAAAGAAACGATATTGTTCTTATTCTCACCTATCACGTAAACCTTAAAGGTGGGCCTGCTGCGGAACAAAAACTTCTTAGCAAGATTCAAGGAAAACCTGTAGCAAAGCACATTAAACCTGCTGAGCCAAATACTTTTACACTCCCCAAAGCAACAAAATCTGTTCCCTCAGAGAATCGCCCTGTTGTTGTAGGAGCAGGATGTGCTGGTCTATTCTGTGCGCTTACGCTTGCTCAAGCTGGTCTCAATCCCCTGCTCATTGAGCGCGGAGATGACGCAACAAGAAGAACTGCCGCAGTGGAGCACCACAATCAAACGGGACAATTAGATCTTGAAAGTAACATCCAATTTGGTCTTGGTGGTGCTGGCACATTCTCTGATGGAAAGCTCAACACGGGTACCAAAAGCGCTGCACACCGCTTTATTCTTGAGACTTTTGTTAAAGCAGGTGCGCAGAGAAACATTTTGTGGGATGCAAAACCCCACGTAGGAAGTGATATTCTTCCCGCTGTTGTAACCAACATTGTCACAATGATTGAAGAAGCAGGGGGAACTGTTTTATTTAGGACAAAGCTCACCTCCCTAGAGCGAACTTCAGAAGGCTCTCTTTCTGCAGTTCAGATTCAGAAAACCAATCCCGATGGTTCCATTCAAACTGAAACCATACATACTTGCACGGTAATTCTTGCAACTGGTCACTCCAGCAGAGACACGTACGTCATGCTTAAAGACAGAGGTATCTCTATGGAGAGAAAAACCTTTGCTATGGGCGTGAGAATTGAGCATCTTCAGTCTCATATCAACAAGTCGCTATACGGTCCTGAGGCGGACAATCCCGTACTTGGAGCGGCCCCTTACAAACTCTCCGTCCATCTTCCCTCTGGAAGAAGTGCTTTTTCGTTCTGCATGTGTCCTGGTGGCTATGTTGTATCTGCAGCTAGCGAGAAGGACGGCGTAGTTACAAACGGCATGAGCTTGTCTGACCGCGCAGGCAAAAATGCCAACTCCGGCCTGTTAGCTAATGTCTATCCAGAAGATCTACCAGGAGACGACGTACTTGCTGGAATAGAACTGCAACGCTCTTGTGAGCAAGCAGCTTTTAAAGCAGGCGGTGGCGCTTATGTTGCTCCTGCTCAGCTGGTGGGTGACTTCCTACACAAGAAAGCTTCTACTGGACCGCGCTCGGTAAAACCGACGTATCCACGTGGTGTTACCTGGACCTCACTTGAAGACTGTCTGCCACCCTACATCTTACAAACCTTGCGAGAAGCTCTTCCGGTTATGGACAAAAAGCTTCATGGTTTTGCTCATCCCGATGCTGTGCTTACCGGAGTTGAAACAAGATCAAGCTCTCCTGTAAGAATTACCCGTGATGAAACAGGACAAAGCGTTAACACTCCAGGTGTATGGCCTGTAGGAGAAGGTGCTGGTTATGCGGGCGGCATCATGAGTGCGGCTGCAGACGGAATCAGAATAGCTGAGCTGATAGTAGAGCACTACAACAACGCTTAGTGTTTACCTCTATAACGTCTACGAGTAGCGTGTGCACTACCCTTCCTAGCTCCTGTTTTAAGCCTCTTGATAACATCATCTGACGTAGTGCCTTCAAACTGACTTCTAATGGCTACTATCTGATCTCTGAGTTCTGCAGCATGCTCATAATCCATAGACGCAGAAGCTTCTGCCATCTCTGCTTCCATACCGGAAAGCATAGCCTCAACCTCTGAGCGCGGAAGATTTTGAAGCTCTTCAGCAAGCAATTCTGCAGGCATCTCAAGAATTGATTCTTGCTGCTCTTCAAGCGAATCTTCGTCATCAGAGGCGGTATAGAACTCTCCGTTTTTGCGCTTACGCTTATCAACGTTTTCTGAAGCTTCAGCAATAAAGCCTGCAATATCCGTAATGGATTTCTTAACGGTCTTAGGTACAATACCGTGCTCTTTGTTAAACGCTTCCTGAAGCTCTCGTCGTCTTTTTGTCTCATCAATAGCAATGCGCATAGAGTCAGTAATTTTATCGGCGTACATAATGACCTGACCAGAAGCGTTTCTTGCTGCTCTACCCATAGTCTGAATAAGAGATCTTCTATTTCTTAAGAAGCCCTCTTTATCTGCATCAAGAATAGCAACAAGAGAAACCTCTGGAATATCAAGGCCTTCTCGCAAAAGGTTAATTCCAACCAGTACGTCAATCTTGCCCTGACGCAAATCTCTAATGATTTCTACGCGGTCAAGCGTTGCGGTATCTGAGTGCATATAGTTGACTTTGATACCCTCATCTAACAGGTGATCTGTAAGGTCTTCTGCCATGCGCTTGGTAAGCGTAGTGACAAGAACGCGCTCCTTTTTTGCCACACGCTCTTTAACCTCTGAAATAAGATCGTCAATCTGACCTCTTACTGGTCTGACATCAATCTTTGGATCAAGGAGACCGGTTGGACGAATGATCTGCTCAACCTGTTGCTGGGCAACCGTCTCTTCGTAGTCTCCAGGAGTTGCAGAGACGTAAATAAACTGTGGAATGCGTCCCTCAAACTCATCAAACCTAAGTGGCCTGTTATCCAGAGCAGATGGAAGTCTAAATCCGTGGTCTACCAATGTAACCTTACGAGACCTATCACCCTCATACATACCTCTAATTTGAGGAACAGTAACGTGTGACTCATCGATGATGCAAATCATGTCTTTAGGGAAATAATCAATAAGCGTATAGGGAGGCTCACCGGGAGCACGCCCATCTAAATGGCGCGAGTAGTTCTCAATACCATTGCAATAGCCCATGGTCTCAAGCATCTCTAGATCATAGTTTGTCCTCTGAGCAAGACGCTGAGCTTCTAGCAATTTATCGTTTTCTTTAAGCTCTTTAACACGAGCTTCCATCTCTTCCGAGATGGTTGTAAGAGCATGGGTAATCTTTGGACGCTCAGTAACGTAGTGAGATGCTGGCCAAATTGGAATAGCATCAAACTCTCTAAGCACTTCTCCCGTTACATTGCTAACCTCTGAAATGCTTTCTACTTCATCACCAAAGAACTCAATACGCAGTGGATTTTCTGCATACGGTGGAAATACATCTACAACGTCTCCGCGGACTCTAAACATACCGCGCTGTAGATCGTAATCATTTCTATCGTACTGGACATCAATAAGATCTTTAATAAAATCATCACGCTCAAGAGGGACAGATTTATCTACATTGGGAGCAAGACCTGCATAATCTTGAGGACTACCAATACCGTAAATACACGATACAGATGCAACTACGATGACATCTCGTCTAGATAGAAGCGATGAAGTTGCCTGGTGACGGAGCTTCTCTACCTCTTCATTAATGGAAGCGTCTTTTTCTATATACGTATCAGACTGCGGAACATATGCCTCTGGTTGGTAGTAGTCATAATACGAGACAAAATACACAACGGCGTTGTTAGGAAAAAGTTCCTTCATCTCTGAAGCAACCTGTGCAGCCAGCGTTTTATTAGGCTCCATAATAAGTGTAGGTCGATTAAGCTTCTCAATGGTTTTTGCCATGGAGAAAGTCTTACCCGAGCCCGTAACGCCAAGAAGCGTTTGATATCTGAGACCGTCCTCAATTCCTTGAGCAAGCTTTTCTATTGCCTGTGGCTGATCACCAGCAGGTTCAAAAGGAGATACTACCTGAAGCTTCTCTTCACCTGCTTCACGACCAAATCGGCGCAGTTCAGCGCCAATAAATTCTTTGTGATTGTCCGCAGAACGAGATGCATCCATAACATCCTCCCTTTCTTGTGAAAGTAGTATACCCCACTTCTCAAGAATGAAACATTTGTTCTATACTATTTATGCATTGCCGTATAGTTTCAAGGTTTGGCGGGTACTAAATAAAGTACTTACATGCGCTAAACTATCATTAATAAAACAACAAGTTACACCAGATAAAGGAGATACCTTGAGCGTCTCAGATCTTTTCTCGCTAAATAAAGCTTCAAAGCAATCTCAGGGTTCAACCCTAGAGAAGATTTTACTGCGCTCAAATAATGTCATTGCCGCTCTTAAAGACCTTGTTGCAAACAATCAGATTGCAGAGGCTGGCCTCCAAGAGATGCTGATGCGCTCTAAAAATCTCGAGAATACCAACCTGCCCAAAGGCGATGTTCACAAGCTTGATAGGACGGGTCGTTGGTGGTTTAACGCCAATACGCTTGAGTGTGGGCCAGAAGAGTACGACGCATTTATTGCTACTGAGGCAATCCTCAACATTTCACAAGACGTTGAGGCTCTAAAGAATACGCATGCTTCTGAGACTGATCTTCAGCTTGTTCGTACTACCCTCTCGCAGGTAGCAAGCCTCATGCCCAAGTCAGCTTCTCTTTCTGAGCAAGTTGCTCCTTTTAGTGGTAACGCAGACGGTAGTTCGGACTGGATGAAGCGTCTCTGGTTTGCCAACTATGTTGAGAACACGCCATTCCCTTTTAGGATGGTGTATAACTTCTCGTACAATCCACAACTTGATATTTTGGTATTTGAGTTCTTTGTAGCTCGTCCTCGCTGCTTTAGCTTCTTATCTGCAGAAAAGGCAGAGCAAATTGCAGCGGCACGCGCTTACGCACTGCGTACGTCTCTTTGCGTGGCCCGCATGGCACTTCAAAGCTGCAAAATCTCTCGCGTCTGCATCAATGGCAGTCTACGTGGAGAAGAGCGCATTGTCCTATCTATGGACTTAAACGAGGCTGCGCTTGCTCGCCTCCTGCCTACTGCAGCAAACACTCAAATTGACGGCAACAGCTTCCCACAAGATCCAGCACTCAGGGTTTCTTTTGACGCTGAAGGTTGGTTTAGTGAGGTTGAGCCTTTTATGAAGCCAACAGACGAGTGGGTTTCTCCTCGTAGCTTCTTTGAAATGCCAGATCTGTCTGATCGCCCTTGTTCACCAGCAGTTACCGCTGTTTGTGGAGCTCAAAAGGTAAGCGATCTTGGATACTCTGAGGCATCTCACCGCATTAAACTTTGGAACACTACACTCAATGCCATTTCAAAGGATGCTTCAACGGCAGATGCCGTAAGCAAATTTGAAGAAGCAAAAGCATCTACATCTGATATTTATGCCATTGAAGGCTTTGATAGAGTCATTCATGGCCTGGTAGAAGGTACCATTGATTTCTCTGACAGAAGGGCTATGGCCGAGAAGTACCTCTTTGGTTCACCTCTTCACAAAACGCTTGATGCCATTAAGAACATTATGGATGGAGAGCCCGATCCAGATGGTCTTGAGAAAACCCTGGCAGAACTTGAATCTCAGGTTGCACCAACTCTTGATATGGGTCTATACCTTGATGATTCTGATTCTATCTATAGGTACTTTGATTCTCTTTCTGAGCGCGTTGCTTATAACCTTGCTTACACCAATGAGCCAAGAAAACTCGTGCTTATACCAGATACGTACTTCTCGTCTTTGGCAAGAATGGCCCGTGCCTACAACCTGCTTGAACAGCCAGAAAAAGCAGAGCGCTATGCTCAAGAAGCCTACAGGGTTTCCCCTTTAGGTATCGATGCAACGTTATTGCTTGTAAGAACATTGGAAGATCAGTCCAAGATTTTTGAAGCTGCAAAACTTCTCAAGAATCTTATTACACATCTCTTCTCCAGTGCAGATGTTGCGCTGGCATACTATCGCCTAGCTTATATGGAGTGGAAGCTGGGTCGTTCTGATCTTTGTGTAGCCTGCTATCAAATGGCCATTATCATTGGCGGCAGCGTTGCTCAGCCTGCAAAAGAAGAACTTGAAGACCTTCTCAAGGCAGACGCTTCTGTCAAGAAGCTAGATACTCCTCAAGAGGTCTTCTCGTTCCTTGAGCAAAATGATGTTCCTGTTTTTGACCAGAAGGCAGTATTTAACAAGGCAGTTGCTATTGGTAGCGCTTGTGTTAACGACGGCATTTACTGCGTTGGGCAAAACATGCTCAAGAATTGCCTTGAAATTACCTTTGACGATGCAGCTGCCAAAGTTGAGAGCTCTTTAAGATCTCCCTACTAAGCATTTTACAGATAAAAGTTTTACTCTGACCTCTGGCTGAATCGAGCGTGTAGCCAGAGGTCTACCTGTGCCTTTAGCTCATCTAGACCCTCAGAGTTAACAAATACCGTGTCAGCCTGATCTCGTAGATATGTATCTGAAGGCTGATGGACAATACGCTGCTCAAACTCTTGGCGAGAAGATCCTCTAGCTTCAGCACGCTCTGCGCGAAGCTCCAAAGGCGCCACTACGGCAACAACCTCATCTGCCAAGTCCAGCAAGTCTTCAACGCGGTCAAGTAGAGGAACTTCTACAAAGCAAAATAAGGCATCTGTATCTTCCGACTCTTTAAGCAGAAACTGACGCATATATTCCCTGATAAAAGGCATCTCAAGATCTTCAAGTAATTGCGCTGATTCAATAGTTGCAAAAGCTCTGAGACCAAGCTCTCGCCTATTAATTTCATTGGTAACGGGATCCAACAAGTCTTTACCAAACGCTTCTGCCACGCGATATGTGCACTCACATCCAGGACGTAGTAGTCTACGAGAAACCTCATCAAGGTCAAAGCGCAGTCCACCTGCTGCCTCAAACATCTTAGAAACAGTCGATTTACCCGATGCCATTCCACCGGCGAGAATTACCTTATACAAAAGACTCACTCCTATAACTGTAGCGCTGTATAAGAGCCTAACAGTTTTACCTCATCAGGAGTATGAGTTACCCAAATTACAATCTTTGATTCAATGAGCGGCTTAACAAAGGCAACCACCTGCTGCTTAAGCGCTTCATCTAGTCCTTTAAGCGGTTCATCAAAAAGTAAGATATCAGCGTCAGCAAAGAGCGTACGTAAAAGCGCCACACGACGCTTCTGTCCACCAGATAGCTCATGTACCAGTTTGCTTTCTGTACCTTCAAGATCAACATCGCATAAAGCTTCTTTTATACATTTTTGTAGAGCCTGCTTTTGCTCAAGCGATTGTTCCTGTGCAGCAAGTGCAATATTTGCCATGACACTCAAATTTTCCAGTAGTCTATCTTCCTGAAACATCATGACTGTTTTAGCATGAGGTGATTTGAGTACTATGCCTGAGTCGGAAACTTCAAGGCCACAGAGAATACGAAGAAGTGTTGTTTTACCTGCTCCAGAAGGCTCTGAGAGCACGTATACCCCACTTGTAAACGTGTAGGAGAAATCTCTTACTACAACATTGTCATCAAACGACTTAGAAAGATTTTTTACCTCTAGCTTAAGAGTGCTCGTCTCTGAAGCATTTTGGTTATACCTACTCATGAGCAGCTCTTTTCTAACCTTGCGGCAGCCCATGATACTAAACGCATCACGATCTTCTCGCCAAGCGCACTTATTGCTATAACCACAAGCGTCCATGCGAAAAGCGCAGGCGTATCAAGATACACCTTTGCATTATAGAGGTGCTCGCCAATGGAAAATGTGGGAAGGCCAATAACCTCGGCTGCAATTCCCGACTTCCAGCAAAAGCCCATGGCAAGAGAGGTTGCTGTCTTAAGTGAAGGCATAAGCTGCGACAAATAAATTGCTTTAACGCGCCTCCAGCCATGGATGTGATACACGTCTGCCATTTCAATAAGTTGCTGGTCAGTGCCAAGAAGGCCTTCTAACACAGCAATATAAATAATGGGAAGCGCCATCAAAAATGAAATTGAAACTGAAAGATATGGCGTACGAACCCAAATGAGCAGCAGAATGACAAATGACGCCACGGGAATTGATTTAATCGTAGCGATAAGTGGCTCAAAAAGATATTTAACTAGCTTGTATCTAAAACTCAAAAATGCCAGCAGGGAACCGATGGAAAACGCAAGAGCTCCACCTGCAAAAATACGCAAAAGAGAAAGATCAACAGACAGCCAAAACTCTCTTAGTTGCACAAGCGAAAAAAGCGTCTGAATAGTTTGAAGAGGTGAAGTTAAAACAATGTCTTGATTGATAACTACCGCAGCAACTTGCCATACAACAAGCCAGAAAGCCAAAGCTCCCAAACGAGCTAACCAGCTTGAAGCAAACTTACAAATAGGACATCTACCCGACTTACAGCCGTTTTTCTCCACAGAAAAGTCTGCCGAGGTAGTGCCTGTTTGGGCACTACCTCGGACAGATACACCATCTTCTATGTGCGGATTATGCGCCAAAGTAGAAATCGTCTCCAGGAACCTGTCCGCCTACTGATTGAGGATTAGCCTCAGCCAGAATGCCTAAATAACTTGAAAGCGCCGTCTTCATATCTGCGCCGTCGATATACGTAATATTACACTTAGGCAGCGCAACCTTGGCAATAGGCTCTGGAACAATACCGTATTTGCCCACAAGTGTGGCGGCATCGTCTGGATGATTTACCGCAAACTCAACTGAATCTTTGTAGTGAGAAAGCAGAGCTGTAACAGCATCTGGAGAATCAGAGATAAGCTTTGAGGAAATAATAGTGACACCTGCAATAAGCTTGCTCTGAGGATTGATGGCTTCCCACTCAGCCCCTAGGTCAATTGCGGCGCGAATCTGGCTGTTCTTAGTTTGTGCGACCGTAACAAAGGGCTGAGGCAACAGGGCAATTCCCTCTGAATCTTGCGCTAAAGCAGCAACACATTCTGTGTGCTCACTCTTCCACTCAACCTGGACATCCTCGCCAAGCGTCATACCGTTTTTGCTTAACAGATAGGATAAGGCGTATTCAGGAACAGCACCTTTACCAGAGGCGTAGAGCGTCTTTCCCTTGAGGTCAGCAAATTTAGAGATAGCGTTACCTGTCTCAACAATGTAGAGAACGTTGAGTACATTAAGGCAAGCTACCTTGTATGCACCCTTAGTCTTGTTAAAGAGTGTGGCTGCAAGGTTTGCAGGAATAGACGCAACGTCCACATCACCCTGAGCAACCTTGGCAACTACCTGATCAGGAGCATCCAAGATCTCAAAGGAATAGTTGTTGTCCGTGATATTTTGCGCTTCAACCTCGCTCATAAACTTAACTAAGCCCATGGCGGTAGGCCCTTTAAGTGTTGCAACTCTTACGGCAACAGGCTCAGACTTTTTTTTCTCTTCTGAAGCATTTTCTTGAGGCTTCTCTTGACCTGTTCCAGAACAGCCGAAAAGTGCAGCAGCTGGAATAAAACCTGCAAGTTTAAGGAACGAACGTCTATCCATGAATCACTCCTGACTCGAAAAAGTTAACTGTGGCTACCTTATCATGTTTGAAGCAAAATTCATACGATATACAGCGCTTTTTGCAAACTCTTTACTACGTTTCTTAGACCAAAAGAGCATTGAGCGAAAAGACCTAGTTCTTCTCGCCATATCCTAAAACGTAAGCACGGCACACATTCTCAGTTCCAATAATTGCGTCAATATGACAACGCTCGCGACCATGAGTGTTCAGGCAAGCTGGGCCAAACGCTCCACTCTTAAGATTATTGCCAGAGAAATACGCAGCGTTTGCATCGGTTGAGAAATGGAAGGCAACCTGCTGATTCCACTTTTCTGGCTCAACAACCTCCTGTGCACACGCAATAAGCTTGTTAGAAACTTCCCAATCGTAAGGCGAGCGTACATCAGAAACAATAACGCCAACGTGGTGCTCATTTGAATTATAGTCAGGGCCAATAAGACTAATGTCCAGCGATACATACTCGTCTACCTCAACAGGCAAGAATGCGCCGCCGTGACCAATCTCCTCGTACATGGGGAATGCAAACAAGGTGTTATAGAGGGGTTTCTCGCCAGACTGTGCAAGCCAACGAAGCGTATGGAGCTGCGCTGCTACACAAGCCTTGTCATCAATAAAGCGAGAAACCATGTAGCCGTTGTCATACATCTCAAAGTGAGGATCAATGGCAACAACTGCGCCCTCAGAAACGCCTAGTGCACGTGCTTCCTCTGCAGAAGAAACGTCAGCAATGAGCGAGATGGACATGTTATCCTCATTGCGCTCCATAGTTTTAGCGTC